>Ga0228710_1008724_pt1 | contig 14409 bp, 7 predicted proteins | sample MedpolnodulmetaG_FD_177995 | JGI IMG/M metagenome (GOLD analysis project Ga0228710, IMG submission 177995) | Root nodule microbial communities from Medicago polymorpha collected in Santa Monica, California, United States - pink nodules | ecosystem: Host-associated > Plants > Roots > Nodule...
CTCTTGTGACGTTTATTGCTACTTCATCATCAATATCAAAGCCTCTTCTTTTCTATTTGTTTGCTTCAATCCTCGCTCACCTTTTCCATTGTTTCATGTGAGAAACAATCTGTTATGTGAGAAAATCGTCCAACTAATATTGGGAATGGAGAAGATGCTAACCGGACAAACCGAACCGTTCAAACCACAATTCATAACGGTCGAGAATGGGTCTCTAAAAGCCCTTTTTGGTTTTCTTTGAATGGGTCTCTAAAACCGAAGTTGACTATGTGTTCCATTGTTTCATGTGAGAAACAATCTGTTATGTGAGAAAATCGTCCAACTAATATTGGGAATGGAGAAGATGCTAACCGGACAAACCGAACCGTTCAAACCACAATTCATAACGGTCGAGAATGGGTCTCTAAAAGCCCTTTTTGGTTTTCTTTGAATGGGTCTCTAAAACCGAAGTTGACTATGTTCATAGCATTTCTCCATGTACTCAGAATTTCCTGCACAAAATGCACATTAGTGTGTCCTAATTATTCTCATATGCTTTATTATCATCAAAACCTAAGGGTTGTTTGTTCTTTAATCAATTTTAGTTTAACAGAAAAAACTTATAAATTTGAAAATATAAAAAATTTGCATTTAATTAATATTTATTTTTTCAATTAAGATTCAAGGGGTAAAATTGAGATAGAAAGTGTTAAGCTATAAGCTACTTGTATTAGCTTATTAGAAACTACTATAAGCTAGTAAAAATAAGTTATAAGCTCGAGAGAAAGTGACAATTACCAAACGGATCATTTTAGTCAAATGAGCTTAAAAGACATAAGTTATAAGCTTAAAAACATGTCTTACCAAATAGAACCTCTCCTAGGACATGAGACATGAGCCATCAATTTATAAGGCTTGTGAATTAAATCTGCGATATGCTATAAATATAAGTGAGCTACATTTATAGGTTTAATTGTAGTTTTGGTCTCTATATTTTCATCATTTTGCATATTAGGTTTCTCTGTATCTAAGTCCAACAACTTTGGTCCCTCCATCATACTTTTAACTTAATATTGGTGATGTGATATGTTTTAAATGATGTGTTGTATGATCTAATGATGAAAAAAGATCAACATCGATGAAACTGCTTGTTCAAAAAAACATCGATGAAATTGTACGAAAATTCATTAAACAAATACATTTAAAATAGAGTAATGCTAGCAACAGTATCTTTTGAACACCCTCTCTAATACTCACTCTCTTATTGGTTTAAATTATTGTGGGTCTACACTTTGAAAATTGAACCTACACAAAGTGGTGGGACATACATTGATTTTATCCAATAAAAGAGTGAGTGTTAGAGAGAGTGTTAAAAAGAGTGTTGGTAGCATTCCTCTTTAAAATATGTCATATTACCCTATTTCAAGGCAAAAATTTGATGACATTTAAAATATGTCATATTACCCTATTTTAAGGCAAAAAATTTGATGTAGTGACCAAAACTGTAAAACTAAACGGAACCTAGTTTCTAAACTATCACTTTTTTTTGGACAAAATTATCACTCTTTTTAATTTAATTTAATCCCTATATTATATATATGTAGCAAGCAGTTCCAAAATTTTATTAAATTCATCAATTTTGTGTGTAAAGTATATAAATTTGTCAATTTGGTCTATTACTTGTTGAATGATTATTATTTTTTATATAAAAAAAGACATTTTTTTAGAGGTGAAAAAAAAACTAATGTGGATCCCCTTCTGCATTATATATCCTGCCATCTCTCCAGCTTTCAATCCAACAGCTGAGAATTACAAAGAGAAAATTACCCACGTTTTATTTTCTCTCTCTTCAATGACTACGTTTTTTGTTACAACTTCTAATGCAGTGTTTGTTTCAACTTCCAATCCTTTCACTTTAGCTTTCAATTACACAATCTCCACTACCATTTAGAAAGAAAAAGAAAAAGAAAATCACCAGAGCATTTTCACTGATTTCTCTTTAAGTTGATTTATCATTGTTTATCAACAAAAAAACATTGTGGCTCTACCATTGTCATTCTGCGTATACAAGGTTAGTTTTTACCTGCTTTGTTTTCCTGAAGGCATGATGGTTAGTTATAGTACGGTTATCAAACAATAGGTTTTTGTTTTTATGGGAATATTATGAATAGATTATATTTTTCAGGAAAACAATATATTGTACCAAATCTGGTTAGTTATAGTAAGGTGTACAATATTTTTATGTGTTGTGTTCTTATAACTAACCATATATAATCTACAGTAAGTTTTTATCAGCTCTGTTCTTGTACACACAAGAACAATGTATTCAAAGCTAGTATAACAAACATATATTGTACACACAGAAAAACAAAAAACATGGTTAGTTATAGTAAGGTTATCAAACAATAGGTTGAATTTTCTACAAAACTAGCTAGTATATATATATTGTCTTACAATATATATTGTTGCCGAAGTCGTACAACTTTGAACGAATTGTCGAAATCGCGACATTGTTATTAAACAGATTATTGTATTTGCAGATCGTTCTCAACAACAGGTTTTGATTTTCACACACTGTTAACAAAAGTGCAAGATTTTTTTATTTTTTTTTATAGAAAATGGAAGAAGATTGGAAACCAAAGTTGGAATTGATTTTTGATAGCGTTGAAGATGCTTGGAAATTTTACAATGATTATGGCGGAAAAGTTGGATTTGGGGTGCAGAAACAATATTCACACAAGAATAAAAATGGTACAATTACCTCTTACATGTTTGTTTGTTCTAAAGAAGGTTTGCGAAAACCGGATAAACAGGATTATAAAACTATCAATCCAAGACGGGAGACTAGGACAAATTGTAAAGCAAGGTTGAACGTTAAGAATATGGGTGGAAAATTTATGGTGGTTGATTTTGTGGAGGAACATAACAATGATTTACATACACCAGAAACAACTCATATGTTGCCATCTCAAAGAAAAATCTCTCAAATTCAATGTCAGCAAATTGATATAGCTGCTGATGCTGGATTACAACAGAAAAAGTCATTTGACTTGATGATTAAATAAGTGAGAGGTAGATCTAACTTAGGATTTACTCGTGTTGATCAAAAGAATTATCTCCGGAGGAAAAGGGAGAGGAGTATGGTAGGTGGGGAAGTCAGTTATTTATTGCAATACTTTCATAACAAGTTGGTGGAAAATCCAACTTTCTATCAAGCATATCAATTGGATACTGAAGACCAAATCACCAATGTGTTTTGGGCAGATGCAGGTATGCTCATTGATCATGAGTGATATGGTGATGTGATTTCTCTTGATTCAACATATTGCACAAATAGTTCACATAGACCACTTGCAATGTTCTCGGGATTTAACCACCATTGAGGAGCAGTGATTTTTGGGGTTGCATTGTTGTATGACGAAACATCTGAGACATACAAATGGCTTTTTGAGACATTTTTAGAGGCTCATAAGTAGAAAATGCCTCAAATAGTTTTTACTGATCAAGATCAATCGATGGCAAACACATTAGTTGAGGTTATGTCTGGAGTTTACGATGGCTTATGCACATGACACTTGATGCAGAATGGCATCAAGCACTTAGGAAATTTAATGAAAGGTGGATCATGTTTTCTTAGTGACTTTAAGAAGTGCATGTAAGGCTATGAAAATGAAGAACAATTTGAAGAAGGATGGAAAACTCTCCTTGTGAAGTATGGGGAAATGGAAAAGGAGAAGGAAAAGGAAAATAGTTTGCTGCAAGTTTGAGAGTTTTGCTTACATTTCCTGCTCTTGTCGTAAGTTTGAGAGTGGATAATAGTAAGTGGATAATAATTCCATTTCCTGCTCTTGTCGTAAGTTTGAGAGTTTTGGTATACATTGTTGTCATTGTTTACGATTATTTATTCATATGAATGTCAGATGAGTTCCAAAGAAATATATCTTAAAAAGGAGAACAAAGTTAGCAAGAAGTGAGAGTTTATCTAATGTTTGTGACAGTAATGTGGTAGAAGATGTTGATCTATCCCCAGTACAACTACAATGAGATTTGCCCCCACCTTATTAGGATAGCTGCTAAAGCATGTAGAAATCCAGAAACATTCACTCTCCTTTGCAAAGTTGCTAATGAATTGAATAGGCATCTGGTAGAGTTTCAACACAATCCAACAAGTATTTGTAAAGTAAATGAGTTTGTCGCTAAAGTTAAAGAGATAGGAAGTAGCAGTGATGGTTCGTCAAAAGCAAAAGGCTTAAAAAAAAAGGCACAAGACGTACAAAGTGTACTTAATCTGGATTTGTACTTAATATAGATAAAGGAACTCCAACTCTTTAGAGAAGTTCTATGAGAACAATTATGTAGCAAGTAGGTCTGGTTTCCCATGTTCTTTTTTGGGTTTTTTTGTGAGCTGAAGCAACTAGTTTATGAAATTGTTATGATAACAAGTTTGTGCAGATGAACAAGTTTGTTGAATTGATTATTTTTCTTTCATGATACACAAAGTCTATCAAAACAAGTATTTTAAATGTTTCCTAGAACGAGGAAAGTGATATAGTAAACAGTTTGCAGCAACAATGAAACATTCTTTCATTGATTCAATTTGATATTATTACATAACAGTGGTTCAACTAAACTCATAAACCCCTTTTACAAGTACAACCATTGACCCAATTTAACAATAACAATGATCAATATAGGTGTGAGTTGTGTTATATATGGTTTAGAACAAGTACTAACAATCATTCCTCTATTACAATATTCACTTGAAAGGAACACCATCCTTCTTCAAGAACAAGTTATGCAGCATTCATTGCATTTGGAAGATCTTTTTTGTTGCCAAAAACAAGCACCACAACATCTCTAAATTATCATCTCCTTCTTCACGAATAACCTACTGAACAGCTTCGTGAACATTAACCCTATCTTCATCTACACAAATTGCTCTTTTTTTCTTCGATTTGAGAGAGAAAGAAATCCCCGCCCTCAGCCTCTTGCTGCAGAAGTCGTACAACTTTGAAAGAATTGTTGAAATTGCGGCGTTGTTATTAAACAGATTTTTATATTTGCAGAGCCGTTCTCAGCAACATGTTTGGAGATGGTGCGTGATCTGCTTTTAATGGTTTGTTTATTTTAAATTTGATATTTGGGAGGCAGAGAAGTGGCGGTGGTGGTCGAGCGGTGAAAAGGCTTGTGAAGATGGTGCGTGACTGCTTTCAATGAGTTGATTTTTTTTTTATGGATAATGCTCAATATAGCAAAAGTAATTTCACAAGAAAAACACGAATGTGAAAAATCTTTCCTCATTGCTCTAATTAAGCCTACTTCACCGTTCAATCTTCATGGCATAACAAAATTTCTCCAGGCACTAACCATCACTCATTCTAATTAACAAAGTAAAACATCTTGTCCAAACAACATCAACACCTCTAGCTTAAACATATGTTGTGTGTTATTACTATCCTTGACTTTTCCTTTTATGTTGGTTAAACCTATATAATTATATACACATATGTAATAAACTCTTGTGGTTAAATATGATTGCTTTTAAAAATGAGTAGGATTTCCTTCGCGAGATATAGCAGTGCTCGAGAGATGAAACTGGAGAGGATCCGGATCCCAAAAACACAAATTATAGTGGCAGCAAGTTGCTACATAAAACGTAGTCATTGTTCGTGATTATTGAATATTGGTTCCTAATTAACTCTATGACTATTTGGTTTGACCGAGGGAATTTATAGGGTTTTCATAGTTGACTTTTTACTTTAAAGTCCAACGTTACAACCCTCAAAAGTTTGGGAATTTTGCAGATGAGTGATATGCAAACAAAAATTAAAAGCTAGCGATAAGAGTGAGGAATAATTTGCCTATGCAATGTATAATGACTCTGATGATGTATTGGTAATGGCTGATTCAATCACATGATATGGAACAAAGAGTGGTTTCTGAAGCTTGATGAAATTGTGATGAAGAGGATCAATCTTGTTGATAACAATGGTTCTTGCAACTCTTTGTATCTCTTTATAAGAAATTTATTGGATAGAGATTTTTCTTTTTTAAACGTAAGTCATTGTTGGGTCGAACTAGATGACCAAATATTGATCTATTTGTTTCTCTAATTTCTTTATCATTGTTCTTACTTTGCTTGTAGATTTGGTTTGCTTAGTTTTTAGCTCAATTGTTGTTGTTTTTGCTTGAGACTATTTTAAATTTGATTGTTACTGAATCTTGCTCCACACGTCTTAGATTATTGAAACAACAAATTGTTTGAATAGTGATTTGAATGTATGCATGCGTAAGAAAATTACATTATCTGTATACTCAACTAAAAGAAAGACAAATACAAATATACCCGACTATTCGCTCTACCACACTTAATCATATATGAAAAGATATCAATATTGACATATACTATAATCAAATATATTTTTGTCAAATAAGATTAAAATAAGCTCTTTTTTTTAAACTCTTTTTTTAAAAGATTTAAAGAAGCTCTTTTAATAGTGTCAAATATTGTTTTTTTTAGGGGTGTTCATATAGTGTTTGTCATTCTTATTTTAATTAATAATTTAAATTCCTATTGTAGAGGCGTTATTCCTATTTTTATGAGATTTAATATTTTTTAATTAATAATTTAACTAATAAAGTAAAAGGATTAAAATTATAAATACTATAGTTTAAGTGAATGATAAAATTGAAAGTGAACAAAATTATGTATCCTCTTTATATATACTTTTTATTGCATTAATTTATATTTATTTTTTTAGCAAATGCGTATAAATTAGGAACAGTAGTTTTTATAAATTCTTTATTTTGATTAAAATTATAGGTATATATATTTTACACTCTCCTGTTGTAACAAATTATACTCATCTTTTTCAATGACACCAACAATATTTATAGTATAGATTAAGAGAATATTTCGTTAAAGGTATAATTGAAAGGAAAAAATCAGTTGAGAACTATACATTCTCTTTAACATAGATATAGATTAAATCTTGACCCAAAAAAAAAAATATAGATTAGATCTTTTTTTTCTTCTAAACATGCATTATATAAAGATTTTTCTAATTGACCGAAACGAAAATGAAAATATCTCTACATTTTCCCATCCTTTCTAGCCAACGGGGGTTTCCCCCAACTTTTAATTTCAATTTTGTAATAGTAATCTTATACCTATGCCCTCTCCCATCCTTTCTAGAATACTTTGATCTCACTCTTACGTTGCCAAAATTCCACAATGCTTTGTATGAGTGAGTTTGGTAATGGTCGATTCTTTTCTTTCCATCTTCCTATTCTTATATGTGATCACTAATTATATGTATAAGAACTAAAACAAATTAAGATGGTGTTCCATTAGGAATTGTTCATGATTCTTTTCACACGAAATTTCTTGTACAATTTTGCACTCGGTTTTCTATTTTTTAGTAGACACCAAAAATTCCTTGTTCCCAAACTGTTGAAAGAGCTTTTCATAGCTGGCACATAAGTGAAGGTCTAAATGCTCCCAATGACTTTACACCTTCACACTTGAAATTTGAAAATTGTAACCAACGCTATCAAAGGAATCCATAATTCAAAGGGCAAAAAGTTATGTCAACCTAAACCAAGTTATTCATTTTTACTAACTTTTTACCCATTGACAAATATTTGACAATAAAGAGTTGATGCAAAAAGAATAAGCTTTGGATATTTGACAGTGAATTAACCAACAGAAAAGTTCATAAACCTCATTATTTCTATCTTTGTGCCACCAATCAATCATGTGTTGAATGATGATGTTCCCACTTTTATTTTTGGGCAAACCATTACCATATTCATGTTCACACTTTTAGTTTACCCTATTCATACATTAGACTCGTAAAACTTCTCATCTCTTAGTATAAAGTATAGACATAAAACATTGTTATTTTAAGCATATTATTAGTGCACCACAAGTGCTTAGATACAATCCTCTGAAAATTAGAGTCTGTCGTCCATTTAAGAGCATGCATTAAATTTAAAACTTTTAGGAAGAGTTTGTCGTCTATTTGAACTCCACAAAATACGATGAATTAATGTCTTTCAGTTGGACGTCGAAGACATCGCTAAGAAACACATTAGTAGTGGAAACATACTTATTGATGAATAATATCTTTAATGGGGTCCTATGCTCTACGTGTTTTTTCAGCAACAAAGCATAAACTCAACTTATTTACATGATGATCTGAGTCTAATTCTAATCAAAGTTCGAAGTAAATTAAGCATAAAACAAAATATTGCCCTTCAAGAAATAAAAAATCTGATCAAATCAAATCAATAACAATCAAGAGAAGGCAAAAACATAGTATTGTATTGGTTAAATCAGCCTCTATACAAAAGGGCCACAAGCATGGCCGGTTAAAACTCTTCCATCAACTAATAACATCCCAAATAAAGAATCTGATAATATCCTACCCAATTTACATTCCAAAGATTAGAATAAACGAATTTGAATAATCAAAATCAATCCAGAACCAAATTAATCACGTTAATCCATCTTCTACTTCTAATTAATCTGCTTAACCTTTGCCAAAACAAAACTCCAATTTCACCTAACACTAATCCAACTATCTGATTCCAACCAACTCATCGGCCCTTGATCAGTCACAAGCTGCCGTAGCCGGTCCACCGCGGAGCAAAATTTAGAATCAAAATCCCATGGACTTGATTCTTCAGATTCCGGTGAATTCAGAAGCGAATCACAAACACTAGAAACCCAATCATTGAAATCAAAATGATTTCTTGGTGATGATTCATTAACATTCTTCACTTCATCAACAAAAGGATGATTCAAAAGCATCTCAGCCGTCCATCTTTTTCTTGGATCTTTCACAAAACACTTCTCAACAAAATCTTTTCCTTCTTTAGACAATTCTTCGGGTATCACCGGCGATTCTTTTCCGGCACCAATTTGAAGCAACAATGACCACATATTTGAATCTTTCTCCAAATTCCATGCTGTTTTTCCAGTCACCATCTCCACCACCGCACACCCAAGTGCCCATATATCCGCAGGAGATTCATGCTCGCCGTTATTCACTGATTCCGGCGACATAAAAAGTGGAGTTCCCCTGCATTCAAACCTCTGTTCTTCCCCCGTTTTCTTGGCAAGACCAAAATCAGCAATTTTGATTTCACCATCATTGAATACCAAAATATTTTGAAGCTTTATATCACAATGAACGAATCCATTGCGATGAATATGATCAAGCCCCTCGACGATTGACCTCGTGTAACGACGAATGTGTTGCTCCGGTATCTGCCCACCATTGAGTTTCAGTTGATCGGAGAGAGTACCGGCTGAGGCGTATTCGAGGAATAAATTGTAATACTCTTTACCATTCTCAAGAGTATAATCATCTCCGAAACAAGGAATGATTCTTTGACAAGAACCAAGTTGATGAAGAACATGTTTCTCGTTTTTGAGTGAAGACGAGGTTGAAACCTCGGATGTTTTGACGGCTGTCGGAGTGGAATTTGAACTGCCTTTGGGTATAACTAAATTAACAGTTGCAAAGCTTCCTCTTCCAACTGTTTCTCCTCGTACCCAATCCATCTGAACTATGTTGTTGTTTGATAATTTTTTGTTTCTACGATGATTTTGTTTTCTTTTTGCTTTGTGGAGAAGAAAGAAAACTCAACTAAGTGTGGACGGCTTCCAAGAATCAAGAAACCCTTTCCTTTAAATATGGGGAAAAAAATTTGCTAGTTGATATTTTGTAAAATAATATTTGATTTGATATTAAAATAAAAAAAACAAGGTTAAATTGTTTCCGTATAAGAATGTGAAATTATTTAGAATAAAATTGGCGTGGATGAATAATTAAAACACGTGATAGGCAAGGGTATTTTAGAGGGAAGGAGTGATATACTTTCCTATTTTGGCTGAACTGAATGTGGTTTGATAATCTGAAAGATCTTTGTGAAAGATTACCCTGCTTGGACTTGGACAGTGACTTGTATATATGAACGTGTGATAATTAAACGTGAATATGGTAAATTTAAAATGTGTGTGTAAATTGGTGGTGGTTCGTATGAATCCTTATTTGGGTCTTTGGGTAATATATTGTTTTTATTACGCACCTTTTCAAAAGAGATATGTTATTTTATGCATCCCTTGGATTTGGGTTGCGTACCTGAGGAGTAAAAATAGTTTTGATCGTTGTTGAACTTTCACGTGCACTTGCATAAAGTCGTGGTTAAGGTTAACCAATGAAAGTTATGAGGCAAGAGTAGTTTTAGGATGGGTGACCTGTTGGAAAGTTCTTGTGTTGCAACTCTCCCACCATTTCCTTCAAAAAAAAGGTTAACCAATGAATGTATTTGCTTGGATCTTAGTTTTTTTTTTTGGTAGAAACTTGGATCTTAGTTATAAAACATATTTTGAACAATAAAAATTGAATTTTGATTTTAAAAAAATGATGTCTTTTATAAAACAAAAATTATGAGAAGATCCCTCCTAGTGAACTTAATAGTCTCTTTTCTACTAATATTTTCGGGGCTTACATGCCTACGAATATTCATTTGAAAATTGTTGTATACACTTCAAACAAGGCCGAAACACACCAGAAAAAGACGTAAATGTTCATCGACAGTTAACTGCTGTCAGTTAAAATCCATCGGCAGTTAACTGTCGATGAGGTTATATTTATAAATTACTAGTGTTTCATTGAGTGAAGTTTGAACAACATTCTTCTATTCGTTTAGTTATTTAGGATTTTTCCTTGTGGACTTTTGCCCTCTTTTGTAAAAAAAAAATTAAAAAAAAAATTACTTTTTTTTTAAACAAAAAAAATTACTATACATCAACTTTCATTTATTCAAATATTTCTCTCAAAGAAAACTTAAGGGAGTATTTATTTTATTTTTTTTGAGGAAGGGGAGTATTTATTTATGTGAATTGTGTTTAGCATTTATCATCAGTTTATTTTGGGATAAATTTTGAGCATGATCTTCACACCATTCACTGCTTCCGACTCAATCTCATTAATTCAACGAATTGCTAGGTTGTTGCCAACAATTAACAAATTGGTATCTATTTTAATATTCCTATACCATTGTCTGGAATATACTTTTTATTTTAAGTGAAGGAATATACTACTTTCTATTCAGTTTTACTAAAACTGAGGTATTTTAGCAAATTAAGGTTCAATATAAGAAAAAAATATAAGATTTTCATTGTAATATAAAAATTATATTTTTTTGTTGAAAATAAAATAAAAATAAGATATCCAAAACATATTTTGAAAAAAATAATGAATATTACGTCCCCTTAAAAAAGAATATTATGAGATCCTTTATTTATTTATTTTTGTAGAGTTACAAAGTAACATGACAAAACAAAAAGGAAAAATTAAGTTTTCACTTTATCTTTCAGGATGAGACACTCCATGTCAGTCCGGGATGGTCCCGTTAAGCAGAGCACCTTGAACGTGATTCCTTCTTTGTCATAAAATATGCACATGTATTGTGTCCTAAGAACATGCACCAATGTGGTGTTATCACTTCATGCAAAAAATCTCGAGTACTCCTATCACTAATATGTAGACACTAAAGAGAGACAAAATACGTTCAAGGGTATTGTTTCTAATTTGAATCGGAGTACTATATATACTGTTTGTAACAATGAATCCCTGATTCATCAAAGAAATAAATGAAACTCAAGCTTGCTATAGGCATAGTATGCACAATTTATCGAGTTGTGTGAACAAAGATAGATCGTGTTCATTGTCTTTTATTTTTATTTCTATAATCTTTTGAAACTGGTTGTTGTTCTAACATCATCTCTATATGAAATATGTCAGTAACATAAGTGTGTAAGGTATGATCACGCACATCAATAAATAGCTCAACAAATCCTTTATTAATAAAGGTATGTTGTTTGAACAACCATTTTTGTGATAGCTTATGTGACAACCAAATATATACAAAAATTGTAGCTATTGACACAAAGAACAAAGCAATGTAACTATTGTCCCAAAAGTTGTCCAACATAGTTGTACAAATATCATTTTTCTATTGATATACACATAAATATTTGTTTGTAAAATAATAAATACTTGTCAATATTGTCTCATAAGTCCTACCTCAACTGGAAAAAAAGCCGAAATTGTTAGGCCGGACGCCGTGACTGGGGTTCGAATCCCGATACCTTCAATTTGTGCGTGAGAGTTTATGATGGCTTTGTCATCACGTCTATCTACCAAAAAAAATACTTGTCAATATCGTGTGTATATATTAGTGTTTAAAAGTTATTCAATCTCATATTGATGAAAAAAAGAAATGTGATCAATGATATCAATTAAAAACCCACTTGAATTTGTCTGCTGATGTTGACTTCTAATCTTAAAATATGTTTCTCTCAAGATCTCATGTTTGATTCCACCATGTGTCTATTTTGGAGGATTGGTCCACGCAAAGTTTTATTCTGACTTTAAATGTGGTCCCCTACAAGTGGACAGTGGAATGGACCTCTCGGATTACTTGATCCTTGGGTCGGAAAACGAGTTTTAAAAAATTGATAGCATTTTGGTTCACCCCATTTTAATGGTGTTTGTTTTATATTATTGAGGAGAGGTTGTTTATTTAATGAAAAATGCTAGCAAGTGTCTTTGGACAAATATTAAGGAATCAAATATAGTGAAACTCTTTCGAAACTTGTGTGGTCAACCTTTTAAAAGCGTAAAAAATGTTTGTTCAATACAAAATTTACTTGTTTTGTTTCCTTAACAAATGCCTTAGAGACAGTAATCAGTGTGATCCTTATGTATCTTTAAAAGGCATGACTCAAAACTGAATAAGGTTCAAAATGAGGAAAACAATCTACAACCTTCTCTCTTTTCTTCGATAGCTTCTTCTCTCTCCACAGGAGGAATATTTACAGACTTAGAATAACTAAACAACCTACATAAACATTGTTTTCCACGTTTTTGGCCCACTATCTACCATATTACATCATGTAAAGTCATGGCTAACATCACTAATGTAAGTAACCACCTCGTAGGCTGAGTTAGAGCCTAGAATCGCCTTGTTGGCGGAATTGTAGCAAATATCCATGTCCTTCATCGCCCCATTTAGGGGAATAAGTCTTCAAGCACGTTCTGAGTTGAGGGAAAATTTTACTTGTATGGATGAATTCTCGGATGACATCTACCCATGTTTACCACATTCTTATTTTTGAAACTGACCTCATTCTCTCTCTCTCTCTCTCTCTCTCTCTCTCTCTCTTTATATATATATATATATATATATATATATATATATATATATATCCAACCACTTTCTTTATGATGCCACTGTTAGCCTGTATTTTAATACGCATATTTCGACAGGGAAAACCTTTGTATCGAAGTTAGGTTGTGTACTTGGTGTCATTCAAGAAAATTGTTAGTTCGACATATTATGTTAGCCTTTAACATAATAGAGATTTCAAGGACATTAAGATTCGATAGAAGAAATTCAAATTGTTTGTGAAGAGGCAAGAGTAAAGGTTGAAGACACGTGAGAACATAATAGGATATGTGTCAAAAGACTTGTAGTTTATGACTGTTATTTTCAGTTACTTCTTATTGTGTATATATAAGAGTTTTTCATAGGAAATAAGGGTCACAAATCAAGAATACATAATCTTTACGATCAAAGTACCCAAGTCATAGTGAGAATTGAGTAACAAGAAATGTAAGTGTGATTTGATGTACCAGTTTACATTTATTCAATCAAAATACTTTTCATATTAGTTGTTTATTTTCAATCTCTGAAGTTTATTTTTCTTAAGTCAGAAAACCTTTTTCAATCTGTCGAATGAGACAGTTATCTTCATCTTCTTCACATTCAAACTTATGAGCACCATGAATATTCAAACCTTTCTGAGAAACAATTGCACAAATATGTCCTAAGATTTCTAGTTTGATCTTGCAAGCAAGTCATCTAAGTCTAGGTTCTTGTTTACCAAAAACATCGGTAAACAGCCACATATGTAGGAAAGTGGTTGTATAATGATGAGAGGAAATCTTACACGTAGGCCAAAATATTGACCACATTACTTTGCTATTTTATTTGATTAATATTGTTCTTAGTGCTTTTTATGCGTTTACGAATGTCCATAAATTTATCTAGGTCACAGTGATTGCTAACCCTAACTTTGATGATTTGAACTATTTTAACTGTTCATTATTGATTAGATTTAGACATAAACTAATGAAAATTGTGTACTTAATCTGGCGTTTTTAAACCTTCGAGGGTTTTGGGCTCACCTAAGACATTAGGGAGTTATAACTGTTAAAGAGAGTTAGTGACCAAGACATTAGCCTAAATATTTTGTTCAAATGTCTTAAAATTAAGTAAGCAGTCACACTGGATTCATAGTTTATACTTGCCCAAACAATTTGCCAAATGCAAACCCACCCAACCCCCCCC
>Ga0228710_1008726_pt1 | contig 14405 bp, 14 predicted proteins | sample MedpolnodulmetaG_FD_177995 | JGI IMG/M metagenome (GOLD analysis project Ga0228710, IMG submission 177995) | Root nodule microbial communities from Medicago polymorpha collected in Santa Monica, California, United States - pink nodules | ecosystem: Host-associated > Plants > Roots > Nodule...
CAAATCGTTTATGAAATAGTTGTTATTAGATATTATAAAGTGGTAGATTATAAATATGTTAAAATCTCACAAAAATAAATATTTCACTAATGAAAAAAAGACGTTAATAATTTCTGCGTTTTTTTTATTATATATTATTGAATATAATTGTATTTATCGTCGTCATCGTCCTCCTCCTTATTATTATTATTATTATTATTATCACCACTTAAAAGTCTATATACGGGTATTGACACTTCTCTTTGACTTCTCTCTAACACGGTACCCACCGCCTTCATCTCCCCTTATCCAATCTGTCATTTTAAGATGTAGAAGCTGCGGCGAGTGGCGTCGGCCCTCTGCACCACCATCTTTTCTTGATATGGTGTTGTTTCATCTCGCTAGTGGTTCTTTTTTGGTTCTCATTTGAAACGTGTTTGGATCTCGCGATCTCAAACGCGTCGGTGCCCCTCTCTTGTTCCTTCTTGGTCCGTTCTGTTGGGTTATGGCGGCGGTCGAGGCTGTTCGGGCCGTTTCAAAGAATCCGGTTTGGGTCTGTTTGATCTGACCCAGATTCGTTCTCTTTGATTCTTCGCTCTCTGCAAGGGTTGTGGTGGGTGACGATGGTGGTTACAGTTTCAACGGTTCCTGCAGATCTGAGTTTGTCTCTCTGCAGGTTTGGTTGCTATGTTCTCTACAGGTTTTTACGATTCAGTTTTGCACCGACCACGTCAAAGGATTGGACTGCTTTGGGTTGTTGCTGTTTTTAAAAAAAATCTGATTCGGTCTTGGGATCGATTTTGGATTGTGTGGCTAAAAATGACCGTGAATTTGCATGGTTTGTCACAGTAAATTGTTGATGTTCGATATTCGTCACCGTGTTGGCGGTCAAGTACATATGCCATCCTCAACGTGCCTCGGCTATGCTTATATGTTTGGTTGATGTGGGCCATAAATGACTAATTAATCAGTTGACCAGTTGGTGCATGTGAATTCATTAATTACCGTGTTAGCGGTCGATTCCACCCCCACTTTCAAGTATTTGTCTCTGGTATTGTATGGACTCGAAAGAGTCGTCAAAGCTTGTTGTCTTTGTTGCAGATAGTTGATGGTACGTGATCCGATTTTGTGTTGACGATCGGTTCATTCGCCAAATTTTAGACTCGAGCTTATTTGTTAGAAATGTTTAGGATTGGATCCACTTTGTGGATTTTTTATTTTTTGGTTTTGCCCGTTAGGGTTGTTGACTGGGTCAGGTTTTATGTCCCCCAGTTTTTCTTTTTTTTAATAATATATATGAGCAATTGACAACAAATTAGAGTAGGGTACCAATTTAGTTGGACACTATTCTTTTTGATGTCATTTTGCTTTTGACTTATAAAAAAAAAATATACGGGTACAAATGAGATGGTATCTATTAGGTATCCCATTGGGGAAATATTTTTTTGAGGTCTTATAAGACTCAATATCGTACTAAGATCGTAATCTTAAGTGTAATCCACACTTTTTTAATATTAAAAAATTGAAATGTAATAATATAAATTTATTGATAGTTGATTAATGAGTCCCATTTAAAAAATTAGTGTGAGATACATGATTGGAGGGATTGAAAGATTGAGTGCTTATTAAATACTATTATTAAAAAATTATAAATCAACCGGGGGTACTTACTATTTGGAAAACATAAAAGTAGGATAGTATAAAAGTAGAATAATAAATGACTTTAATCACCCTGAGCGCGTATAAATATCATCCACAACTTTCCTTAAGATGCATGCATTCATAATAAGTCTCTTGTTCTATTATACTATACACTTTTGAGTGATTGAATATACTTTCATTTGTGTTTGAATTTAAAAAATGCTTGAGAGGATGATGCTTTTACCAATGTCTTGTCTTTTTGTGTTATTTTGTGTGTTTGTTATGGCCACATCACCTCATCCTACAACAAAAGACCAAGGCAGCGAGGCAGATGCTCTGTACAAGTGGAAAGCAAGCTTTGACTACCAAAGCAAGGCGTTACTCTCTTCATGGGTTGGTAATAATCCTTGTAGTAGCTGGGAAGGAATCACATGTGATAATAACTCAAAATCTATTTACAAGATAGATCTCACCAGTTTTGGAGTAAGAGGTACGCTTCAAAGTCTCAATTTCTCATCACTTCCGAAAATTCAAGACTTAGATTTAAGAAACAACTCATTCTATGGAGTTGTTCCACACCATATTGGTGTAATGTCCAATCTAAACACTCTTGATTTTTCACAAAACAAACTCGACGGCAGCATTCCCAATAGCATTGGTAATCTGTCAAAACTCTCCTATATTGATCTTAGTGAAAATTATGATATTTCTGGAATTATTCCATCTGAGATAGGTAAACTGAGGAATTTGGCAATGCTTGATTTTCATAGCTGCAATCTCACAGGGACTATACCAATATCAATAGGAATGTTGGCCAATATATCAATTCTAATGTTATATAACAACACACTTACTGGCCATATTCCTCGTGAAATTGGCAATTTGGTCAATGTCAAGAAGCTATATTTTGGAATGAATAGTCTTTATGGCTTCATTCCTCAAGAAATTGGCTTTCTAAAAACAGTCAATCAACTTGATTTGTCTGTGAACCATTTCTCAGGCCCAATCCCTTCTACAATTGGAAACTTGAGCAATTTAGAACATCTTTACCTTCATAGAAACCATCTCACTGGTAACATTCCCACTATTGGAAATTTGACAAAACTCAGACGCTTATTGCTTTACTCAAATGCACTAAGTGGAAGTATTCCTTCCACCATTGGAAATTTGACAAAACTCAGACGCTTATTGCTTTTCTCAAATGCACTAAGTGGCAGTATTCCTTCCACTATTGGAAATTTGACAGAACTTAGTTTATTATATCTTTCCTCAAATTCCCTCACTGGAAACATTCCACCTTCCATAGGTTACTTGATTAATTTGGATATCATTTTTCTTTCACGAAATCTACTCTCTGGACCAATTCCTTCCACTATTGGAAATTTGACAAAACTCAGTCGCTTAATGCTTTACTCAAATGCACTAAGTGGCAGTATTCCTTCCACTATTGGAAATTTGACAAAACTTAGTCGCTTGATACTTTTCTCAAATGTACTAAGTGGCAATATTCCAACGGAAATGAATAGGCTTGACAATATTGAAATTTTTGATATAGATTATAATAATTTCACAGGTCAGTTACCACACAGCATTTGTGTTAGTGGAAAGTTATATTGGTTCACTGCTAGTAATAATCATTTCACAGGACTAGTTCCTAGGAGTTTGAAGAACTGCTCCAACCTTCTTAGAGTTAGCCTGAATAAAAATCAATTAACTGCAAATATAACAGATGCTTTTGGTGTGTATCCAATTTTGTACTACATGGAGTTGAGTGATAATAATTTTTATGGCCATCTATCACCAAATTGGGGTAAGTGTAAGAATCTCGCAAGCCTTAAAATCTCCAACAATAATATAACAGGAAACATACCGTCAGAACTAGGTCAAGCAACAAATTTACAGCAACTAAACCTGTCTTTAAACCATCTTACTGGAAAAATTCCAAAGGAGCTAGAAAGCTTATCTTTGCTGTTCCAACTCTCGGTAAGTAACAATCATCTTTCAGGAGAAGTTCCCGCACAAGTTGCATCATTGCAAAAACTAAATACCTTGGAGCTTTCAACAAATAATTTAAGTGGTTCAATCCCTAAGCAACTTGGAAGTTTGTCAATGTTATTGCACATGAATTTAAGCAAAAATAAGTTTGAAGGAAACATTCCTGTTGAGTTTGGCCGATTAAATGTTATTGAAGATCTTGATCTTAGCGAGAATTTTTTGAACGGAACCATTCCGGCAATGTTGGGGCAGTTAAAATACTTAGAAACATTGAATCTCTCACATAATAATCTTTCTGGTACCATTCTCTTCAGCTCAGTTGATATGATAAGCGTGACAACTGTTGATATATCATACAACCGGTTGGAGGGTCCGATTCCAAGCATTCCAGCCTTCCAGAAAGCTCCAATTGAAGCACTGAGAAATAACAAAGGCTTGTGTGGTAATGTCTCTGGACTGGAGCCTTGCTCAACATCAGGTAGCAACTTTCACAGTCATAGGACAAAAAACATCTTGGTGGTAGTTTTACCCCTCACAGTCACTCTTGGCATTCTATTGCTAGCATTATTTTTTTATGCGATCTCGCATCAACTTTGTCGGACTTCAAGCACAAAAGACCACCAGGCTGAAGAAGAGTCAAATGCTGAAAATCTATTTGAAATATGGAGCTATGATGGCAAAATGGTATATGAGAACATTATCGAAGCCACAGAAAATTTTGACAACAAGCATATTATTGGGGTGGGAGGACATGGAAGTGTTTACAAAGCAGAGTTGCCTACAAGAGAAATTGTAGCTGTGAAGAAACTTCATTCATTACAAAATGGAGAAATGTCCAATCTAAAGGCTTTTGAAAGTGAGATCCAAGCTTTAACAGAAATCCGACATCGAAACATTGTGAAGCTATATGGGTATTGTTCACATCGATTGCACTCATTTTTGGTTTATGAGTTCTTGGAGAAGGGTAGTGTGGACAAGATTTTGAAAGACGATGAGCAAGCAACTATGTTTGACTGGAATAAGAGGGTGAACTCCATTAAAGATGTGGCTAATGCTTTATGCTATATGCACTATGATTGCTCACCATCAATTGTTCATCGTGATATATCCAGTAAGAATATTGTTTTGGATTTGGAATATGTGGCTCATGTCTCAGATTTCGGAACAGCTAAGTTTCTTAATCCAGATTCTTCCAACTGGACCTCTCTTGTAGGCACCGTTGGATACACTGCTCCAGGTTAATTTCCTATCTTTGTATTAGTTAATGATTTTACAGTTTATCATTTGTATTAATTGTCTACATTTCATGTTTGTTTTTGGAACCCTATTTTTCACAATGACAACTCTTAGTGTTTGTTACAGAACTTGCATACACAATGGAAGTAAATGAGAAGTGTGATGTGTATAGTTTTGGGGTATTAACCTTGGAAATACTATTTGGAAAGCATCCTGGAGACATTGTATCTGCGTTGTTGCAATCTAGTATTGTAGGCCAAACAATTGCTGCTATGTTGTTGACTGATACGTTGGATCAACGCCTCCCTTTTCCTACTAATGATATCAAGAATGAGGTGGTATCAATGATAAGGATTGCATGTCATTGCTTAACTGAGAGCCCAAATAGTCGCCCTACAATGAAACAAGTTTGCAAGGAAATTGTGACGCCAAAGTCATTTCAAAGGGTTAACTTTGTGCATAATATAGCTAATGGGTAATTTTATCTATTGATTTAGACAAATTTCCACACCTTGTTAATTACAGGATAAAAGTTTTATCTTGAGAATAAATTATAGCTATGCATTAGTGTTTTCCTTGCTTTCGTTCAGATATTTGGCGGTAGAGAATGTATTGCTCTTTTGGTTGTAGCTTTGTTGGTGTACTCATTTTAGTGTCTTTAAAAATAATACCATTACTTAGCTGTTTTGTATTGGTAAATTTCTCTTGAATCTATTTTGTATTGTGAAGTCATATAATTTTGCTTTAAAAATAATATTACTACTACCTGTCTTTTCTTTTTGCATTGGTCAATTTCTTTAAAACCTATTTTGTATTATAAGTTATTGCATGTGAGTGTGCATACACAGACAGAGCAATATATTTAGACAAGTGATTATTATGTGAGATAAAAGATAACCTACAAATATGACATGAAGGAGAAGAGAAATACTGTGATAAGGGATCGAAAAAGTGATCCAGTTCTCAAAACTTTAAGCTACCCAAAATACTGTGGAAAGAGTGAAACAGACAAATAATTATCGGTTAGTAGTATATAGTATACATGACATTCTGTAACAAAGAAGTAGATCAAAAAATCATTGTGTTCATTCTGTAAAAAAAGAAGTAGAGAAGGTAAATGAATGCTCTAATCTATATATAAAAAAATGAATGCTCTAAAATGAATTACAAACAAAAGTTAAACATAACAAAAAGCAAAGTTAGTACTTAACAATGGGGCCATGAAATCAGAAATGCGAGTTTTGGTATTTTACTACCCTCAAAGCCACAACAAAATAGTAGAAAAATGAATGTATTGCCTCATTTAATACAATAACGAAGTTAAATATCGTGCATCAAATAAGAAATATTCTTCTTGTTAGATAATAAAGTATTGGGCTTTATATTAGTAAGTTAAAGTCCATTAGATTTTATTATATATTCTCTTATAACTTTTTGTAATGTAAGCTATTGAGATTATATGAAACCCTAGCTGTCTTTGTTGGTCTCTTTGTTCTATCTCTCTTTCCATAAGAATTTTTTCAAGATCAAGCTTAATAATTATGAATCACTTTTTACCACACATTTGAGATGAAGCACGGATACGGACACGGACACCGGATACGACACGGACACGCCGACACCGCTAATAATTTGAGAAAATTACATAATTTAGTGTAATTACAAGTGTCGGTGTCGTGTCGGTATCGGACACAACACGTGTCGGACACCGGGACACGCCTAATCTGAGGAGTCTCCGTGCTTCATATCAAAGGCGCTGGGTTAGAACTTTTATTACCACTTTATAAACCACATTACAAACAACAATTAGTCTGAACTGATTAACCATGCTCGCGGATCCTCACATTTTATGATAAGAGTAATACGAGTATTATTTACTTCTTCAATATGATTAGGATCAAGGAAACTTTTAACCACAAGTTGATGAAGTGTAACGCCCACAATATACCATCATGACTTAAAAACACTGTGAAAACCATCAGGTAGGAGAGCAAGTTTTGTTTCCTCCATAGTAATATCACTCTTCAAAAGACTGGGATCCAGCTCCTCTATAATAGCAGGAAAATATTGACAAGTAGAAAAATCATTATCAATAACATGGGAAGAATAGTAGAGATTCTTATAAAAGTTGACCATAAGATTTTGAAGACCATTTAACTTATAAATCCAATTTCCATTATCATCTTGGAGAGCTGCGCATTTGTTTTTGCTTGTTTGCAAAGCAAACATATGAAAAAAAGTTAGTGTTTTTGTCACCAAGCATTAACCATTTGATACGACCCTGGTGTAATGGTGTTGCCAATACACTTCCTCATGCTAATTAAGAATCACATTATACTCTTTCTGTTATAACATGATGTGAGAATAACGACAATAATAGTAAAAGACAGAATGAAAAACGACACAAGATTTAACGTAGTATTCAACAATGTGCTGACTAATCCATAGACAGAGCTACTAAAAATAATTCCACTATAATCGATAATTAGTAGAGGTAATACCAGCTATTGCAAAACTCACTAACTATTGATGCAAGAAATACTAACATACAAGACTTTTATTTATATGGCCAAGTCTTTGCATATTTCTTCATATTCTCCGATGTAGGACATAATTCAAAGCATATTTCAATAAATCTCCACCTTGACTTGAATCCTCTCCAGATAACTTGATGCACCAAATGTACTCGAAGTACTAGAAGTGCCAGATGACACAAAATTCCTAGATGAGCTTGCTCTGCCTCAGGCCTTGCCCCTCCAAGGGGAATCAACAACTTCTAACATCGAGCAAGTTCAAACAATGTGGAAACTTGCTCAGCGGAACCGACATGCTAAACATATCAACTGAGTTGTTTGTTGTACCCATTTTGTTTACCTTGAAGGTGGATGGCTTGTGAGGATCCACTTCTTCTTCAACTTGTAAAGCATAGGAAACCATGTCCTCATAGTCATACCTCGTAGGAGGTACCCCAAAATTATCTCTTTTAGGATGATTAAGAGTTATACTGTGATGTTCCCCTAACGATAATGTAATGCTTCATCCTCTGAATGTGAATGAGGAGAGCCCACCTCTGCTTCACAAGAAGCCTCAGTTTCTCTTTTCTCCACCTTTTTCTCAATACCATAGTATTCCGGAATAAAGAACTTCACAGTTAGGTTAAACATGGAATTTTCATCAAAGACGACATTTCTACTTAGAATAACCATATTCAGATGGGGACCAGATCATATATCATTTCACACCATCCCCATAACCTACAAATACCCCTATCTTCGCTCTTGGCTCCAACTTCCCCTAATTGACATGATAGTAGACCGTGCAACTAAAAACCCTCAAATTAGAGTAATCAACAGATTTCCCATACCACAGTTCATAAGGAGTTTTCAGATTTATACCTGTGGGAGGTCCATGATTTATCAGATAACATATTGTGTTAACTGCTTCCGCCCAAAATGTTCTTGTTAACCCAACATTCGAGAGCATACACCGAGCTTTCTCCAGAAGTGTATGATTCATAAGTTCTGCTACACCATTCTGCTGAGGTATATTCCTAACCGTATGATGTGTGCAATCTTCTTAGTCTTGCAATACTCATTAAACTCGGACCAACTGAATTCCAAACCATTATCAGTTCGCAGCCTCTTGACCTTCTTCCCAGTTTGATTCTCCACTATTGTCTTTCACTGCTTGAAGTTCTTGAAAACATCACTCTTATGCTTCATTATGAATATCCAGGTCATCCTTGAATAATCATCAATTAACGAGAAAAATTACTTGTGACCCCCCAAAGACTCCACACATGAAGGCCCCCAACAATCAGTGTGGATATAATCTAGTGTGCCATTTGTTCTATAAATAACTTTAGGAAACTTGTTGCGATGTAGTTTTCCAAAAACACAATGTTCATAAAACCCAATATCCTTTGTCTTGTGCACATAAAGAAGATCATCTTTAGCTAGAATTTGACAAAAATCACCATGTTAAATCTTCTTTTCAAATGAACTTAGTGGCAATCTTCCAAAAGAAATGAATAGCCTTACCAATTTAAAATCTTTACAGTTAGATCATAATAATTTTACAGGTCATTTACCTCACAATATTTGTGTCAAGGGAAAGTTAACAAATTTGTTTGTAAGTAATAATCATTTCACAGGCCCTGTTCCAAAAAGTTTAAAAAATTGCACTAGCCTTAGAAGAGCCAGATTTCAACAAAACAATCTAACAGACAATATTGCAAATAGTTTTGGTGTGTATCCAAATTTGGACTACATGGAATTGCGTGATAATAATTTGCATGGTCATATTTCTCCAAAATGGGGAAAGTGAAAGAATCTCACAAGCCTTCAAATTTCAAATAATAGTTTAACAGGAAGCCTACCACTAGAATTGGCCGAGGCTACCAATTTACATATACTTGATTTGTCTTCGAACCACCTTACAGGAAAAATTCCAAAGGAGCTGGGAAACTTATTTTCATTGATCCAACTCTCAATAGGTAGTAATTATCTTTCAGGAGAAGTTCCTGTACAAATTGCATCAATGCATAAACTTATTACCTTAGAGCTTGAAACAAATAATTTAAGTGGTTCCATCACAAAACAACTTGGAAGGTTGTCTATGTTATTGCACTTGAATTTGAGTCAAAATAAGTTTCAAGGAAACATTCCTGTTGAGATCGGAGAATTAACAATTATTCAAAATCTTGATCTTAGTGGAAATGTATTAGATGGAAGCATACCTTCAATCATAGGAGAATTAAAATACCTAGAAAGATTGAATCTCTCACATAATAATCTTTCTGGTACAATTCCTTTGAGCTTTGGTGAAATGTCAAGCCTAATAACTATTGATATATCATACAACCAATTGGAGGGTCGAATTCCAAGCATTCCAGCCCTTCCAACAAGCCCCAATTAAAGCACTTAGGAATAACAAAGGGTTGTGTGGCAATGTCTCGGGCCTAGAGCCTTGCTCAAAATTAGGTGAATACTTTCATAGTCAAAATACTAAAGACATTTTAGTGGTAGTTTTACCCATCACTGTAGGAATTTTATTATTATCAGTATTCATTTATGGGTTCTTATATCATCTATGTCGAACTGCAAGCACACAAGAATCTAAGGCTCTAGACAAATCACACATTGAAAATCTATTTACAATATGGAGTTTTGATGGAAAAATGGTCTACGAGAACATTGTTGAAGCCACAGAAGGGTTTGATAGCAAGTATCTGATTGGAATTGGAAGTCAGGGGAGTGTTTACAAAGTAGAGCTACCAAGTCAAGTTGTAGCTGTGAAGAAATTCCATTCATTACAATAGGAAGAAATGCCTAATCTTAAAGCTTTTGCAAGTGAGATTCGTGCTTTGACAGAAATCTGACTTCGCAATATTGTGAAGTTATATGGGTTTTGTTCACATTCACTACACTCATTTTTGGTTTATGAGTCCTTGGAGAAGGGTAGCGCGGACAAAATTTTGAAAAATGATGAACTAGCAACTGATTTTTATTGGAGTAGGAGGGTGAATGTCATTAAAGATGTATCCAATGCTTTATTCTATATGCACCATGATTGCGCACCCGCAATTTTCCATCGCGATGTATCCAACAAGAATGTTGTTTTGGATTTGGAGTATATAGCTTATGTCTCTGACTTCAGAACAACCAAGTTTCTTAATCTCGATTCTTCCAATCACCTTTTTCATTCTTGGATTATCAACTTTGTGTCTGATTCTATTGCTCATACTGTTGTTTTTCATGATTCTGCTTTTGATGTTTCCCAAGATGTCAAGGAACGTTTTTCAAAGGTTGATCGTGTTCGTATTGCTCTTTTGCGTTTTTCTATCAATAACCTTATGCAAGGTACCAAGTCTGCTTTCAATACTTCATTGAAATGAAGACATTGTGGGAGGAACTTCACTCTCACCATCCTCTTCCAAATTGTATTTGCTCTAAACAGTGTAGATGTGAAGCTCTTAGATTGCCTAAGAACTATAGAACTGAAGATCAGATTATTCAGTTCCTCACTGGCCTCAATGATCAATTTTCTGTGGTAAAATCACATGTTTTGTTGCTTTATCCACTACCTTATCTCAATAAGGTGTTTTCCTTGGTCCTTCAAGAAGAGAGAAATAATACTCCTCTTCCTTCTCCTCCATCTCTTGATGATAGCAATATTCTTTTTAATGCTTCTGATGCAAGGAAACCTCAAGGGCATGGCAAGGGTTCCTTTCATAAACCTTCTTCAAGGTTTTGCACTTTCTGCAGTAGACATATTCACACAGTTAATTTTTGTTATCAGAAGCATGGATACCCCAATGTGAATAAACATAATTCACAAGTTAATGTTACTTCTAGTGAAACTTCTGACACAAGTAACAATTTTGGTATTGTTGGCTTGAATCAAGAGAAGATTGATGAACTTGTATCCTTGCTACAACAAGCAAATTTACTCTCTTCAATTTCCATACCTCCTTCTGGCCCTACCACCAATCACATTAGTGCCTCACCTCATATTTCTTCTAGTTACACCGCTGCTTCTACTTCTATAAGTAAAGCTTCCTCTTCTTTACCTTTCACATCCTTTTTGCTCATTGATTCAGGAGGAAATGAGCATATATGTAGTAGTTTATCCCTCTTTAGCATCTTTTATCAAATCAAACTTGTTCATGTTCCTTTAGAAAATGGTTCTTCTATTATGGTTAACCATCCTGGCAACATTTCTTTTACTTCTAATCTTTATCTTACCAATTTCTTATATTCATCTAGTTTCAAATTAAATCTTATATATGTTGCTAAATATTGTCAAACATTATCTTGTTCTGTACAATTCTCATTTGATCAATGCATCATACAGGACAAGAGTTCCATGAGGATCATTGGTTTGGCTAAACAAGTTGATGGATTATACAAGTTTCATGTCCCTCCTTTAGTTTTTGTTAATGTTGTTTCTAGTTCAATAAAGGATCATTGTAATAATTCCAGTTCTATTTCTTGTAGTACAAGCAATTCTATTCCAATTAAAGCCATATGGCATTTCATACTTGGACACTTATCTCATCAATGAATGAATAAGATGTCATCCTTGTATTCAAATGTTTTTTCAGATAATAAATCAGTTTGTGGCATGTCACTTTGCTAAGCAAAAACACATTCCTTTCTAGTCTAGTATTTCACATGCTTCAACTATTTTTGAGCTTATACATTTTGATATATGGTGTCTTTTATCAGTTCCTTATGTGCATGGCCCCAAGTATTTCTTGACCAATGTTGATGACCATAGCAGATTCCTTTGGACCATTTAACTTAAAACTAAAGCTGGAGTTTCTCATCATGTGCAATCATTCATTAAAATGGTTCAAAACCAGTTTCACATCACCCCTAAGTTTTTTAGATTTGATAATGATCTTGAGTTCATGCTTTCCACATTTTATAACTCTCTTGGCATAATTCATCAACAAAATGGTAGAGTTGAGAGGAAACACCAACATATTCTCAATGTAGGGAGAGCTTTTTTATTCCAATCTAAACTTCCTCCTTCATTTTGGTCGTATGAAATTCTTTATGTTGTTTTCTTCATCAATAGAATCACCACCTCTTTACTGAATCATAAATCACCTTTTCGGGTTTTATCAATAAACTACCTGACATTTATTTTTTTAAGGTTTTCGGTTGTTTATGCTATGCTTCCTCTTTGCAAGCTTACATAACTAAACTTCATACTAGAGCCAGAAAATCAATTTTCTTAGGTTATAAATTTGGTTACAAAGGATATGCTCTTTTGGATATTCATTCTAGGGAAATTTTTGTGTCGAGATATGTTGTCTTTCATGAACATATTCTTCCCTATCCTTGTAACTATGAGTCTATTACCTCTAAATGGGAGTATTTCTCTAATCACAATGTTACTTCTGATATTCATCCCAGTTTCCTATTTCACATGATATTCCATCCGTGTCTTCACCTATAATAGTTGATTCTGATTTTTTGTCAGCACCTATTAACCATGATTCATCTCCTTAACTTCCCATTACTACTAGACATTCCACTAGAAATATAAAAGCTCCATCCTATCTTCAAGATTATGTTTGTAACAATATTAATACTTCTACTTACCCTATTTCCAATTATATTTCTCATAATAACTTGTCTAATCTTCATTCTCATTTTATCATGTCCATACATTCTAACCCTGAGCACAAAACTTAAACTGAGGCAAGTAAATTTGACTGCTGGAAACAAGCTATGCAAGTTAAACTCTCTGCACTTGAAACTATTGGTACTTGGAAGATTGTGATTTACCAGATATTGTAAAGCCAATAGGTAGCAGATGGATTTATAAGGTCATGTATCATGCAGATGGTTCAATTGAAAGATATAAGGTAAGACTTGTTGCCAAAGGTTATAATCAGATAGGGGGCTTGGATTATTTTGACACCTATTCTCCAGTTTCTAAACTCACAACAGTCAGACTTGTAACTGCTTTAACTTCCATTCATTACTGGCATTTACATCAGCTTGATGTAAACAATGTTTTTCTCCATGGAGAACTGCAAGAAGATGTTTACATGACCTTACCTCCAGGTATCACTTCCACTAAACCAAACCAAGTATGCAAGCTTCTAAAATCTCTTTATGGCCTCAAGCAAGCTAGCAGAAAATGGTATGAGAAGCTCACCTCCATATTTATTCAACAAAACTACACTCAAGCAACTACATATCATTCTCTCTTTATAAAAAAGATTGTTTCTTCATTCACCATTTTAATGATATATGTAGATGAAATCATTTTAGCCGGCGACTCTCTATCAGAATTCTTTCATGATGACATCTTGTCATCATGTAATTTTTTTATGTAAATTCATCACATTTTGAGTTCACACAACAAGTTAAGCAGCAAGAAAAGAAGGAAAAATTGAAGAAAATGAAGAAAGTGAAATCATGACACGGTTATTGAAAAACGTGTCACGATTTGAAGCTCAAAGAAACCTACATTCGACATTGGTGGAATCGGGACACGGCAGGCTTTTCGTGTGACGATTTAGGCCATATATCTTTAATTCATGGGCTTTGAAGGAAGGAATCGAGACACGATTTACTTGAATCGTGTCATGATTTAGCGCGTGTTATGCCTATTTAAGCTGATTTCAGTGCAGAAACCAAGGAGTACGATTTGGAGAGAGTAAAGTGCGATTTTGAGACCTAAAGACGGCTAGGAGGGTGATTTCTTCAACCTTCTATCAGTTTATGTATGTTTTGATTCCTATATTGATTATGCTATTTGTAAACTCGATTATGAGTAGCTAAATCTCTTAGATATTAGGTCTGAGATGATTTTGTATAACCCTAATTGAAACATGTTGTTGTGAAACTCTATTTATTGTGAATGACAATCTAGTTTTATTCAATTCAATTGATCTTAATGCATTTTATGAAGGAAAATCGAATCGTTTTCAGAATAAAGCAGCGGATAAAATTTCGATTTTCTTTCCTTGGATCATTACGAATTAATACATGAATCAGTGATTCGATTGTTACCTCGAAGTGTGGAATCTG
>Ga0228710_1008727_pt1 | contig 14404 bp, 8 predicted proteins | sample MedpolnodulmetaG_FD_177995 | JGI IMG/M metagenome (GOLD analysis project Ga0228710, IMG submission 177995) | Root nodule microbial communities from Medicago polymorpha collected in Santa Monica, California, United States - pink nodules | ecosystem: Host-associated > Plants > Roots > Nodule...
GGTGTTTTTTCTTTAAAAAAAAAAAAAAAGAAAGAACAAGAGAAGGATATGGTTTTACTTTGCAAACATATACAAAATGGTTGAATGTGCATGCTTGATGAATCGATGCATGTTTTATTTGTTAAGAATATGCATGCTTGATGTGGAAATGTATAAGTTAAATGTTAATTTTTTTACTAATATACATGCTTGATGTCGAAATGTATTAGTTAAATATGGTTAATTTTGTCTTTAACTTTATATTATATTCTAATTATTTAAATGTTTACTAGTATAACTAATATAAAGTGAAAAATATAATTAAAACTAAAATATTATATGTACTAATACTATTTCTTTTTTTAGATAATGGTGGTAATGAGTATTAATATATTTATGTATTAAAGAAATTAAAATAAACCTTACACTGCATATATGATTTATGTATACATGTTTTGATGCTTGGTGTCTTTAATTTAATGTATCACATGGGAACTTCAGCATTTAGCAAAGGCAAGTCTATAATGGTTACAGAGAGTACAGAAGTGCACAGACGACAAATATACTGGCGAATGGCACGTGATATACACATGACAATTACTAAGTCATAAAATTTGATTTGATTGGATCCTTAAAAGTTTGTCCTTGTTTATTTATTTTTGAAATAAAATGAGTATCACAGTCGAGTAAGTGTAAGTTTGATTTTATGTGAATTGATTTTGTAAAGATATTAAATATGTAAATATTCGATTTTAAATTTTTCATCTTTTAAGATAAATTAGTAGTGTTAACTAAGAACATGTTTACAAAAAAATATAGCAACAAATGTATCAAGTAGTTTAAAAATAACTAATACTCAGAGACAAATTTTTAACTTCCAAATAATATTACTTACAAATAGAAATGGAGGGAGTATATGGAACCCATTTTTTTATTTTTTATTTTTATATGCTTTTTATGTACTAGTTATATTAATGTGTGGGCTATTCTGAAAAATCATTTTCTTCAAAAATAATTTTTATGTTCAAAATGAATAGATATTTTGATCAATTTTGATAAGAATCGAATCATTTTAAATAGAAGGAAGTGAAAAACAAAATATACGGTTTCCATACTTTTTCAATAATATTGATAGGAAAACCATTTTGACGTGCATAATTTTCAACTTGAATATTTTTTTATACCAGTTTGTACTTTTTTTGAAAATTCCTTAAAGAATAATCTCTAATATTCATATGAAACCCAGATTTACGAAATTGTACTATCTACTGACAAAAGACCCAGAACCATATTATTCAAAAAATTAATAATAACCTTGTTGATGTGACGTTTGTATTTATTCAAAATATTTCGAAATTTTACCGTGTTTAAAAAAACAAAAATACAATATTTAGTAAATTTGTCCATTTAATGTTGCCTTCAAAAGAATTTAATTCATATATATCATATCTCAATGTAAAAGATTATTTACACGAACATCAATTATATATAATCGTCAAAATCATTGAAAATGTCTGGTTAATAGAATTATCTCAAGTAAACAAAACTTATGAAACTAAATAAATAAATAAAAATTCTTTGTACAAAAAAAATATCTCAGTTTGATTTTTTTTTTTGTTAATGAAGGTTGATTTTGATCGTAAGAAATTGCCTCATACGAGTGTAAAATCAATTTTCATTGTCAATAGTGACGCAAGGATTGAACTCTCAATCCTTAACTCAAAGGCGCACTCATTTACCGCTAGGAAGCATCATACACATCTGACAATATGTATAAATGTATATATACCAAAAAAAATATTTAATCGACAAATATTATTAAATATATATATATACCAATTAAAATGATTTTTTTCATCCACATTGCTGAAATTTGGGGCGTAACTCATCGTTACAAAATCGGAGTGTGAGGTGATGATTGTCCTCACTTATAAACACATTTTCAAGCTATATTTTGTTCGATATGAGACTCTTTAACACATTGCCTCACGACCAACACTATTGGACTTGATTCGTTGACATAAATGAGGGGTGGTCTAATGGATATTGGAGAGGCTCTTATACCATATTGAAATTTGGGGTCTAATCCACCCTTACAAAACCGACTTGTGTGGTGAGAATTCTTTAACACATGATTGAAAAAGTGATCTAACAGCTATAAATTCAACTCTTAAAGTATAAACCGATTTGTACGGTGAAAACTAAATAAACTTTTTAAAGACCTATTTTTTATTAAGTAATCTAACGGCTAAAAATTCAACTCGACTTCAAAGGGACTATTAGCTTGTGTACTAATACTTGTGTGAGTGTGACCACCATGTCGTATGTTGTGATTTTCATGGCAAAGAATCTTAGCGAAACAAAATATCTCCTTTACTCATTATTCAGCACCAAAATGAAACATCTCTTTCAGTCAAACAATAATACTTACCTTTTTCATAAACTTCTCATACTTTTGTGGAATTGCTTCTTCAAAGAATAAAAAAAATTTATGTAATTATTATCGAGAAATAAAAATGAATTTCCTTATTATGGTTTTTTAAAAAAATATTTCTTAATTACCAGTAAATAAGATGAAAAGAGATCGTAGTAATGTTATTTCAAAAAGGAAAAAAAAAATGTAGGTGTTGAGTTTTTGATTATGTGTTAGCTGCATTTTGTTAAATTAAAACAAGATGTTCTAGTAAGATGTTTCAAATGTCCTAAACATGTAAGTACGACATCTTAGCTTATGACAATGTGCTTTATTTCACATTCTTAGAAGATTGCGTTTTCCCGTGAGATCATTAAAGATTTGATTCACATAACTTGTTTTTTATTCACGTAGCATCTAAACCGAATCGTTACACTCCTATATAACTAGCACTCAAGTTTTTGATTTTGTACAACATTGTATTTTGCAAGACATTGCTAATGAAATGACATAAATTTACTTAGCTAAAAAAATAATAAAACGAATCATGATGTTCTAGTTAAATCTTGCAGGAGGAAAAACTTTATAGTACATCTTATGTTTTTAACTGTGGTTTTACTGTCCTCCTTTCCCAATTTTTACCATGGTAAAAGCAAATGTTTCCAACAAGTCATAAAAAAACGTCAGAACCAATGAACAGTGCTTCCACATGCAAAGAGAATGCAAACATGCAGATACACGACAAAGGTTTCAGCCTAAAAAGAACTCTACTAAAACAAAACCATCACCAACAACTTTTCACTTTTTAGTACATAAAAACATCATAGAAAATAGCACCTAGCCAGCATGTTACATTTTTTCCAACAACCTCTTAATAGCAAAATAGGTGAAAAAATTCTTAAAAGACAATATATTTACTCTTGTCTAACATAAAAAGATGAACTCATATCTGTAATAGAATCCTCAGGTGGACCATAGTAATTTTCATCTTTCTCTTCATCCCATTTAAGAACCTCTTTTATGTACTTGAATGCTTCATCAACAGTTATTCTTTCCCTTGCCCTAACTTGTGCAACAAAAAGTTTCTTTCCGGTGATGGATGCATAAAGGTCTTTGAATTTCATCGCGACGTAGAAGTAAGCTTGATGTGCTAGTGATTGGTTGTTGTCGTGTGCGCGCACGGGAGAAAAATCTTTGAACCATTCACAAGCGTTGAGGGATACCCTTCTCATTTTTTCCTCAAAGACGTCGTATTTGTTAAGAACTAGTATTAAAGGAGTGTCTTTGAAACAAGGGTGTCTCACCATTGTTTCAAAAAGCTCCATGCTTTGTATCATCTTGTTTTGGAGAAGTGTTCCGCTGCCATTGCTGTCGGGGGCAAGAGATAACTGATCGTAGTCGCTTAAGGAAACACAAAATACCACTGCTCTAACATCTTCAAACATTTCAACCCACTTGCAACCTTCGCTCATGCCCTTGGCATTCACCCTTATGAGTTGGTACCTGAGACATCAAAGAAATGTTAAATTATGTTTAGCAAAGAAAAAAAAAAGCAGCGTGATTCTGAATATGAACCACTTTTTTCGTCCTAGATATTCAATATGCTTACTTGGTCATTGGTTGCAACTGAGCATCAAGGTTATCTGTATAAGCTTCGAACTTTGGGCTACGATCATCGAGCGAGAATTCCATGAAAGCCAAACCATTTCCCTGAGTAACCCCTTCTGCATATAATATGTCCCTTTCAGAAGGTTCATACTCATTGCTAGATATCTCCACAGCCTGAAAAAAAGCGAGCACATTATCTAGCTACACAAGTCAATACATTAATCTCCCCAAAGCTGAAAATGAAAACAGTGCTAACAAAACAATAACCATTTATATTATGATTGATAGCCAATAAACTTGGGCCATGTTTGGATAAACAACATAATTAAGCATTTATAATAGAAGTGCTTATCAAATAAGTGTGTATGTATAAGATATAACAAAAGATGAAATAGTGAAACTGTTTTCATATAAGCTATTTTCATAAGCTATGCTGGAGAGCTTACGGAAATAAGTTGAAAACAGCTTACAACGTGTCATAAGCTTTCTTAAAAGTCTCACAAGTGCTTATGACAGTAGATAAGCTCAAATAAACCAATCTAAACGGTCCCTAATTATAGCATCTGTGAATTTTAATATTCAGAATGAATGATGGCTAAAGAATAAAATTTAAAAACACTGTAATTTTAAGAAGACTCTGGTTTCAAGGATGATTATATAAGCAATTACCCGGCTTAAGAAGTACTCCGCAACATCCGGAAGGAAGTGAAGCTCATCTTTTCTTTTGAAGGTCTCTTGGATCGCTGGATCTTTCCACACTTCTTCGACTAGTGGTGCATATTCACGCGTCGCTGCAGGGAAGAATGCATCTAAATCCCCAGTGGCTATAATGTCCAGGAGCCAGTCGGAAAAATGCTTTAGCCTTGGGTTGAGAGAATAGATGCATTCGCTGGTATTACTAGCTTCACCATTGCTACCTGAATAAAGATTGAAATAGAGAGTAAAACACCAAAAGGTTTCTGATATCCTTACAGGATGATGACTATAAACGTTACCCGCAGAATTAACATTAACACCGACCGAATCTATATTCATAAACGGAATCATTTGCAGTAGATTAGTCATTTCTTAAATAAAATAGAAACCATGTACGCATGCATGTTTCGAATGCATGTTTAGGGTTAGGAAGCTCGAAAGATATCAAGAGATTAACTAAGAAGAGTTTAGTTTGTAGTCGATAGTTGATGATAATCGAAGTATCGAATGACGTTACATTATCTAGAAGTAAAAAATCAACATGACATAAAATATTACCAGCTTCCATAATGTGAGCAGGAGAACCTTGTCCATTCATTCTAGAAACTGCCTCTTCTTCAAAACGCTCTCTTCCATCAAGTAAAATGCTAAGATATTTGTACATGTTACTCTGTATCATCAGTTTAACGTCCTCCAGCTCTTGATCAGTAAATTTGTTCCCGTACAAAAATTTGGCCTGCTCAGCAATTATAAGATCACCACAGAAGAGAATCATGTTATAAGAAAATCAATATTAAACACTAGTCATGTTTATACAAAAATTGTTTAGTTATATATGTGTATGTGTGTTTTAATATTTATATTGAAGTACTTCTACACTCGTATTGTATTCATATTCACGCAACATAGTTCTACACATTTGAAATAAAAGCCATACCTGCTTAAACATAGTGCTAGTTCCAGAGCCTTGAATTCCAAGAAGAAGAAGCTTCTGAGTTTTTTTCTGTTCAAGATATTTAGGAACCGTGGTATAATGACTAGTCTCATCTCTTGATCCATGAGGTTGTCCATGAGGATAGGGTAGAGAGAAGAGGGCAGAAACAAATCTTGTCGATGCCTGTCATGAAGAAAAAAAAAGCAAACATCTCTTTCATTATTATTCTATACTCTCTAATCCTACAAGTAGTTAAGTGAATACCTTCTCCCAAATGTTTCCTCTTATATTCTTTTGGCCTTCCTCCTCGTAACGACCATCATCATAAACCCAAAAGTGAGTATCACGTGGACACTGCACGTTTGCCAACTGAAAATTCAAAGAAAAAGGCTATTCCATTGAATTTATTGATGCCAAAATGCTATGATAATGATAAGGATCAACCGAATATTAAAATAGTGGCAAAAACACTATTGGTAAATATAAATTTTGTTCAAATGCAAAGACCAAAGCTTACCCTGAGTACCCTCAATTCGAGTTTTGTAATCTCTCTACCGTTGATGTAAACCTCAGTGTTCCCGTTACTAGCATCAGTGCTAAGTTTGCCAGAGAAATTCAAGTTTGAACTAATGATTCTGTCAGGTTTTTCCCCTTCCTATCAAATGAATAACGACAGAAGTTAAAGCCTGCTCTCTGATTACAAATAAAAATATGGCAATTTGATCAACGTTGTATATCGCGGATTGCAGAAAATAGCAGTTTGTTTAAATTTGCTATGCTACAGTTCTGCTATAGTCTCTATTTGACAACACTTTGTACTAAATAGCGTGACACAAAACAATTGTAGTTGCTTCAAATTCTGTTACGTAATAGGAGTTATTTGACAACACTGAATTTAATAAGTCAACCATATGATTTGAAGAAAAAAACTATGGACAACATGCAAGGACAAATGTTAACATAACATAAGTCAAACTTATGATTTTGGAGATAAAATTGGAAATTAAAGCAGAAATATTCTCCAAAATCATAAGTTTGACTAATGTTATGTTTTCCCTTGTAAATTCTATGCCAACTGAAAACATAATATTCCATACAAGGGAAAATTAAAGCAGAAATATTCTCAGTAATAATAAAGCATAAATCATCACCTTTCCCCATAGACCGGATTCTTTGTCGTACCAATATCTACCAGGCTTCAGCTTGCGTGGAGGTAAGGGACATCCAAGTAAGTCTTCCATCTCATCAGGCTTGAGGAGAAATCCGTTGACACTCAACTGCTCTGGCTGAAGCTGATTAGCGGAACATTCTTTCTCCGCTTTCATAATTTGCTTAACTTCTAGTGGACTCAACAGTCGGGACAACACCCTTGAATATTTCCCCAATTTCAGACGCTTCGATTCGTCAATAGGCTGGCCGATGCATGTTACACATTTGCGCCCTTCAGGCATTGATCCCATTGCCCTGAGCACACAGCTGCTGCAATACTTTGCATTACAAACGATGCAAGACTCTTTAGTTTCCCACTTCCCTTTACCACACCTATAACAAACTCTTATTTTCTTTTTCTTCTTTTCTTTCACTACTCCAACATACTCCTGATACGCCGGCTTCACAGCCTCCACCGCCTCTTTCCTCTGAGTCCTTTCAACGGTATTAAAAGTTACAACAGGCATCCTCTTTGCCTCATTAATCACCGGCTTAGAAGCAACATTTGAAGGATTATGAACCGAAGCCGGTGAAGCTGAAGGCGAACCGGAAGAAAGATCCGGGTTTAGTAACACAGAAACCACGGATTCTGAACTTCCCGACACCCTTGGACTATGATTAGGAGACCCCGTCACACCAGAAATACGAGACATCGGCAAAGGGATTTGTTCAATTGCTCTGAACTTCACATTTAGAGGTTCAACTTTCGGTACTTCATAAGAAACTGGTGGACCTAAATATTCCGAAGCTGTGGAGTAATCAAGATTAGAAGCGTCATCAGGAACAGAAGCACCCGGCGGAAGCATCTTCTTCACCACTTCCTTCCAATTATCTCCCCTATTATGATCCATATCTTTGTAATCACCAACACCACTTAAAAACCTCAATGTTTCAAATTGTTAAAAAAATTCAGCATCATCAATAGCTACTACTACACCTTGTTCCCTCTAAAATATCCAAAAAAATTGTAACTAAATAAGATTTCAACATATGAAAGAATAGAGATATATACACTGAAAAAAACAAATCAATGTTAAAAATATTCAAGGAAAAAGAGGTGAATTATGTTACTATATAAAGTGGTTTTAGGTTTTAGCTATTACACCTATGAAGAACAAGTCACAGTCATGATTCATGAAGCAGCCGCAATCAAACATTGAAATTTGAAAGCCTTCATAGTTGAATAGCTTTATATATATTGAAAAATTAAATAAAATATAAAGAAAAATAAGCAAGACCAAAATCATATAAAAATTAACTAAATAAACAAAATTCAAATCAAGGTATCTAATCTAAACATGAGTTGAGACAAAAAAAACAACATAAGACTAATAAAGATGTGAAATAGCTACAGTCAAAAACAGACAAAAACAAAGGAAAACAAACAAACTAATCAATGTTTTCAATCTTTTGAATTATAGTATTAACAAAACAAGAATAGTCATTATAAGTAATAGTTCTTTTAATTGTTGAAAAACTCAAGAGTCCAACTACTTTGTTTAATTAATACCATCCTAAGAAAATTAATTTACAAACATACCAAAATGTTGGAATTTTCAGCTAAGAATAAGAGACCAAAGAAAAAGATAATATTTTTGAAGGAAAAAAAAAAAAAGACTTTCAACTTTGTAGTGAGAGAAAGTGTTTGAGTTTGAGAGTGTACCTTATAGAAAAGGATGAGAATGAAAGTGAATCTGATCTTTAAATCTAAGGTGGTATTGCTTTTGAGGTTGAATAGGTGAAAAAGAAAGCTTTTTCAAAACCCACTACACATTTGATAAAGGAAATGAGAAAGAGAAAAATGGTGGCTAGCTCAGAAATTTAGTAGCAGAAGTTGATGAAGAAGTGAAGATGAAGTAGTGTAGTAGTATAGTAGTAGTGACATGGGTCCCACTTAGGTCCCCATTGTTAAGATGTTGTTAATAATCTTAGAGCTTGAGTTGTTGGGCTTCTTCTCTAATAATCTTTTGTTGCTTCTCTGGTACCGCTTTCGGTTTCATATATAAGAGAAAGTTTGTTCAACAAAAATTGATGTATCTAATTGAAAACTTTGATTAGATATATATAAATTTTTAGCCGAAGAGAGTATGTGATATTGGTAAGTACAATTCCAGACTATAAAGATATTTAATATGTTGCAACAAAAGTACAAAAATATTTCACTTCTTTGTATCTAATGTGTTAGTGGATTTTTCTGCTATGTTATTTTAAGAAAATATACGATATGATATCTATGTTGCTATGATCTATGTGTACTGTTTTTTTCTATGTGTGTATGTATGATGTGATTCCTTGTTAATGTTAATTATTGTTACTCCAAATAGTTAATTAAGTTAAAGCAAAAATTGGTCGTGAAGAGGAAGACAACGGAACTCGTGGGGGCTACTGTCACAATCACACTTACAAAGTTACACACCTACATATTACCCCCCACGCGCCATTTTCCTCACCCTAGACCCTACACATGAATGGCATCACTTGTATATTTAAGGGATATCTCGTATGCATTTAACGTCTACCTCATACTTAACAATTTTTTTTTAGACAAGAAAAATATATTAAAGAATCTAGGCTAAGCACAAATAGTGCAAAAATGAGATAAAAACAAAATTTTGCCCAAAGACTAGAATGCTTGACGTCTTCTAATTGGTGGATATTTTTGTCTATTCGTAAATTATACTCAACAAAATAATATGATGTGAGGACGAAAATGTTTGTCGTTGTCTAATTAGATGACGATCTTGCTTATTCGTAAATTTCATGACTAAAATTGTTTTGTCAATTACCAATGTAGCAGTTAAATCATTTTCATTAAGGGACAATGACGTTGTATAATGTGATTTTTCTCAATCACATTGATTCGTCGAGTAATTTGGAACTCAAATTCATCCTTATATAAGTACTAAACATAAGAAATGACAAAAAAAATTAGCAAACTGGGGAAATCAATTAAGATTTATTTCAATTTGATGCTTCACTAAATGTCATCACAATCATAGTCATAATCTTTTTTTAGGTTAATTGTCTTTAGAAGCATTTCACCCACAAAGAAAAAGGAATAGTAGCAAACTCTAATCTAAAGATTCCTTAGTTAGAAAAATCATTAAATGTTCTAAATTATGTTAGATGTATCATGGATGCAGATAATACTTAGGTGACATAACTTTTGATGATATTTGTGACATTGTTCCTTTTTAAAAGGTTGTGACATTGTGACATTGTTCCTATCACTCTCATCTAAATAATTTATTTTAAATATTTATCAATTATTCTCTTTCATTGAAAATGCACCAATGTTAATAATATCACCTAAAAATTATGTCACACAAGTGAAATCTAACGTACGTGGTGTAAACCATTGAATAACTTTTTGGTTACATAAAAAGTTGCACCGGAAATATTATTTGAGAAAATAGGAGTACGTAACTTTTTAAAGAAAAAGTAAAATTACCTTTGTTTCTTTAAAAGTAGTAAAAAAAAGTAAGAAAAAGTAAAGCTAGATTCTTGAAGAGAGATCAGTGACACACACGCTTTAGAAATGGAGAGTGCGATTCTTTTTCCACCTCATTTATTACTATCATTTGAGTTTCAAACTTCAAAACTTCCAACTCGTTGACAATTTAAAGCTAAAGTTACCACGTAATCTTAGATGTGAATATCTTATCAAAAAAGTTACGAGTATTAGTAATTTTTTTTTTAATATCATAGTGATTAAAATTTTCCAACTTAAAATAAATGGTTAAATATATTTTTTGTCCATATAAATATACCAACTTTTTATTTTAGTCTCTTTAAAATTTTCCTTCAACTTTTAGTTTCTATAAAATTTTCCATCTTCACTTTTGGTTCCTCTTTTAAATAAACTCATATCTAGAATTCATATTTTTTAATAAAATTTTGCAGAAAAATTCATAATATTATAATATTCTCTCCTAAAAAAATTAGAATTTTTTAACAACACATGAATTTAATATGAATTTTTATATTTTTGACGGTTAAAAATTTATATTTAATTTATGTTTTGTTAAAAAGTTCTAATTTTTTTGGGGAATTTTTTTTACAATATTAACACATTTCTGCACAATTTCATTAAAAAAAATACAAAAATTAAGTTAAAAACAGGGACCAAAAGTAGTGATTGAAAATTTTATAGGGACTAAAAGTTGAAGGAAATTTTTAGAGGGACTAAAACGAAAAGTTGATATATTTACAAGGATCAAAAACATATTTAACCCTAAAATAAATAAGTAGAATATTTGAAATTCAACATCTATATATTATTATATGATTTTATTATTATTTGATTAAGCTAGCAAAGACATTGATTTTTTTTTTGGCAAATAATCTAGTAGTTATAGCTTACACATTTTAAACATGGACGAATGAACGTTTGAGGTTCGAACCTCGATCCTGCATATACTATGTAATATCTATCCAACTGAACTAAATTTACCGAATACAAATGAATGTTTCTAGAATCTCATCAATTTATTTATAAAAAACAATATAAAAAGCAACGTTAATATTATTAAAATTGGGTTAGAATCTTACGTTGCTAAAATTCTCAAATTGTTTAATGTGTGTATGTGTGTGTTTGAATAGTCTCATTTTTTGAGTTAGTTTTGAATAATAACATTCAAATATTTATTATTTTAAGGATTCAATTAAAGACATAACATTGTATAGACTTAATCCACAAAAATTGATATCAAAAAGATCGATCATGAGACCTTAAAAAAGCGCACTCCAAACTTTAAATTTAATTATTAGGTCAACCTAAATGAGTTTAATGTTATTCAAACTTATTTAATAAATCATGATCATTTAATATATACAAATAGAAAACACAATTTTTCTATGGCATACCAGTAGTTTTAAAATACTCTTACAATAGTGGGATAATCTGACAAAACAATACATTTTTATTGTGACACAAATATGATTGATCAATGCAGTCGATCTTATTTAACAAAATAAGACTTCATTGTTGTAGTATAAAATAATTTTGTACCGAGAATGTTTATCATTTAAATCTTAAGAAAACACCATCACATGGAATGGCTAGTCTTACGAAATGGTGCAACTTATTCCTCTATGTATACTAAATAATTTGATTAATTTGAGAATTCAATAAGAGATGCATAGTTAAAATCTGATCTCCTATGTATGTATCTTTCCCCATAAAAATGGATGAATTAATATAACTCTATATTTTTTTAAAAATTGTTTAGAGTGTGAGTTTTGTATATATTTTAATTTTAATTTTTTTATCAGTTTAGTCATAATAACTTTTTCCCGGGTAAATGCAAATGTGTTACCACTTTAACGTCAAAGCAATGATAATCTAACGCATGATTTACATGAACCATGGAAGGGTGCGCAATTATGTTCATTCATTTTTTCCATTACCTTGTAACAGAATATTTGTGTTCAATAATGAGTTAGACTCCCCATAAATTCTTTAATTTTAGTAATAGTATTACACAGGATTCACTATTTTTTGGCTTTTCCCCTTTTTTGTAAGAGTTTTTTGGGGCTTTTTGTCTAAACATGGGCACTTGGCTTTATTTGATTAATACTCCCTCCGTCCCAAATTATATGTCGCTTTAGAGAGAAAAATTTATCCCAAATTATATGTCGCTTTACAATACCAATGCAACATTAATGTTGCTTTTTCTATTATAACCTTAACTATTTATTACTCTCTCTTCTTTCAATTCTTTCATTTATCTTTCCCATATTATTTATTAAGGGCAATTTTGTAAAACAACTCATAATATCTCTTTTCCACATAATATTAATTGCATTTCTTAATTTGTGTGAAATGCCCAAAACGTCATATATTTTGGGACGGAGGGAGTAATGAATAGAAACTAAGGGATAAAAAGAGGGAGAACGTATAGAGAAAATGAAGGGATGATTATAGATTTAAAAGAAAAAAAATGAGATCATTACTGATGTACTAAAATGGAAATGAAGAGAAGCAAGTGATTGGACTCAAAGTGAATTCCACTTAGAGATAAATTGTTTGAAAAAATTCGACTTTGATTTTTAGGTGGAACAATTATTAAGTAGACTTTATTTATCGGTCGAAGTTTGGATTTTAAGCCGGTCTTTTTTCTAATATGAAAGAAATTTTTGTTAATATCAATATGAGATGCATTTTCTTATAATTGTCAATAATAATGAGAAAAATTCTCAATTACATGAATAATTTTGCAAAGCCACTCCTTTCATTGCAGAACTTCCATGTGACAGTATCTTCGATGTGGCCATAAGTTCTGGCATAGAAGTAAAAAACCTATTCAATTGCTACTAATTTTATGCAGAAAATCATCAGTTCTAATATGTGCTCCATGGTTTAATTAAACATAATCCCTAAAAAGGCATCGAAGTCAGAAGTCTTGTAACCTCTAAGCAGAGGCACCAAATTGTCCACCCACTCAAGATAAGGCTTCTTATACACAGGCTTAAGTTGTATCGCAAAATACCTCTTGATTGTCTCATATGATGCTGAGATTCGACAGTTGTTGTTCAAGAGGTCTAGCCTCGACTACATGTTATTTGAGAGTATTGGAAATTCAGTTGGAACTAAAATTGAGGTGTGAAGGATTACCCCGTGGTTGTTCTTAATTCAACTCCACATTGTTTCTCACTAGAGTTACTAGTACCACTAGCGTGTAGTGTTCGTAAAGTGAGTTATCAAATGGTTGTTCAAACATAGCAACAGGTTGTTCTTGATGTGATTGAACCTATCAGGATTGAAAATGATACATCAAATAGTGTGAGTTTCTCCATTGTAGGTTGTACGTGGCGCCCTATGTTTGACTTGATGTTTTCAGTTTCACGACATATTCCGTTGAACTTATCCACATGCGCACAATTATCTCCAAAACGTTGCCACATGCTCTTAAATTTCTTCGGCTCGTGACGTTGTAAACGTGGAACATAAGTAAAATGCCTTATTTTCAAATTTTACTAAGTTATGACCAAGTCTTGTGTCTTGGCGGTAGACATGGCAACACAACCCGTTGGGTCCCACCCATCCCTGAAGGAAAATCGAATGTGATTTCAGAATAAAGCAGCAGATAAAATTTTCGATTTTCTTTCCTTTGATCATTACGAATTAACACATGAATCAGTGAATCGATTGTTACCTCGAAGTGTGGAATCTGAAAGCTGGAATCTCGATCACAGCAAAGCAAGCAGCAAGCAGCAAAGCCTCTAGCAAGTCCACATGAACGGTGCTCCTCCAAAGCTCGGTGCTAGCCAAGGAATCAGAAGTTTCAGAGAGCTAGGGTTTCTTCAAGACGTCCAACCCAAAACTTCAGCACTAGGGTTCTATTTATAGAACTCCTAGTGTGCTCTGCAAGTCAGAAGTCGCTATTGGGCTTCAGTAAGCCCAATAACGAGTTTAGTAGTTCTGCTAACTAATTAACGTTATTTACTAAACGCACCCCTTATATAAGTCATACTTATATATTTCTCTTTTGACCGTTCTTTGTGTGTGACCCTATAGGTTCTAGTCACGTTGGCAATAATATTAAATCTAATATTTAATACTA
>Ga0228710_1008729_pt1 | contig 14403 bp, 7 predicted proteins | sample MedpolnodulmetaG_FD_177995 | JGI IMG/M metagenome (GOLD analysis project Ga0228710, IMG submission 177995) | Root nodule microbial communities from Medicago polymorpha collected in Santa Monica, California, United States - pink nodules | ecosystem: Host-associated > Plants > Roots > Nodule...
TTAATTAATTTATCATTTCCAAATTATATTTTTCTAGTGCTTATTTCGTTCACACAATTATGTACCCCCATTAATTAAAGATACACCCCCATTATATAATCTAAGGTCAAAAATTGGGGTATGACAAGTATCATACACTTTGTCTATCTTGAAGTTGTCTTTAATAGCCCGCCATTCTCACATGTTCTTGACAACATGGAACAAATTGATAGTATAGCCAACACATTCTCTCAATTGTTTAACAAACATGTATATATGAGCCTCTTTTTGGCTATTGCATAAGACACATTCTAACAATCCTTAGCATCAGAAAATAATCCCAAGTATACTCTTTGACATTAAAAATCGTGACAATACTTGTGTTAGCTATCATGTTAGAAGACTGACAAAATAAATATTTAGTAAAAAATATTTAGCAAAACCATGATTGCAAATCATGAACATAATAAAAAACATATATAGTTTAGGAACAAATAAATTTCTTAGGGAAAAAAAAGTTCTGTAAAAAAATTAAAAATCTAAAAACAATTGTTACCCATTTTATCTCTAATACTACGACATTTGAGCTGACATTTGTGATTGCAAATCATGATCATAATAAAAATAAAAAATAAAAATGAAAAAATCATAAAAGAATAATAGTTTAAGAAAAATAAATAGTAAAAAAAAACACATCGTGATAGTAATCAAAAACAAAAAAATCACTTTTTTTATTAAAATAAGTTTTTCTTTTTGGTGGTGGCTGGGATTTGAACCCCGGACCCTGCATATTTCATGAATTGTCCATACCAACTGAGTTAAGCTCACGAGGACAAAACAAAAAAAAAAGTTTGTCTAAACATCATGCCTACACACCTTTGTTTCTTACATATCTATAGGATGTGAATAACCCTCTTATAACCCAAAGAAAATTCAAAACCAATAAGCAATAATACGCCAATTATATATAATAAATTGCATTGAATATAAAAGATTATCTATTTATCAAATTTTAAGTTATTATTTCTACTTCAAGATATATTCTTTCTCTTGGGTGTATAGATATTAATTTTTTTGTAAACCCTTCAATGCATAAGGAATGGAAGTCCTAGTAATATGGAGTTCAACTAAGAAGTAAATCTTGACCGAATATTATTCCACCAAGAAATCAAATTTAGGCTTTTCTTATCAGTTTGTCATTTGATGGAATCCACTATACACTTGATAATCATAAAATAAATAATGCATTATAATTTAAACTTTTGTATTAGACCAAAAACATAAAAAAAAAAAAAAAATTCCCGGAAATAAAAAGAAGAATAATATGAGTACAAAATATCAAAACCTAAAATATTAAGACAAATCTTAAATGAAAGATGTCATATTCATACTCATACTCTAACGTAAAAAAACATCTATTAAACCAAAAAAACAAACAAACAATAACAAAACTAAAAAATTCAGACAAACCTTACAAAAAAAATTATCCTGATTTTTGAGAAGAAAGGATAGCAGTGAAAATATAAGGATTAACTAAAAAATATTGAGTATATTTGAACTGTTGATTTGCGCAATTTAATTTATGTAAACCAACTTAAATAGAAACTTATGTTAAGTCGAAATATTTTTCATTAAATGCACTAATTGCTCATGTCCCGATTGTTGTTACTATTGTCTTAAATATAAGAACTTGGACATCATTTTGAAAGGAGATGAAATTGACAAAGAAAAATGCTTAAATTTAGAAAAATGATGGATATCCCATCTTTCAAAATTTAGAAATTTAGAATACTCAAATTTTTAAATTATTGGTAAATGTTTTTAATGGTAGATAATGAATCACGTGGAGGAGAGTTGGATAAAGATAGTTTTTTCATTGAAATAATCCTTAGTAATTGTCAAATGAATAGAAGGAGTGGTATATGCTTTGAAGGAGAGGGTATTATAAGAAGGAATACTGAAGTCAGTGTGATTTTTGGGGTTTTGACATTTCAAGGACAATCCACATTCAAACCATCTTCGCTATCAAAAAGCAATCATAAGCTTTTTTTTTAAAAACAAAAAAGTAATCCTAAGCAAAGCCCGTGATGTTGAAAATTGTGACAATATTTTAATCGAAAGTATTGGAGAAGTGTTTACAAAAGAAATATATGAGAAACAAAAGTATACATCATGTATTAAGTTTCCCTTGAATTTGCCATTTTTTAAAGATGCACTAATCAGAAGAAAATAATCAAAGAAATAATGTATTTAAAAAAAAAATCTTTTTTAACAAAAAATATCATAAAACGTGTTTTATGTTTGAAAAATAAATTTCACAAATCCATTGATGGACACACACTAAGATGGAAAAGGCCCGCTAATATGCCCAATGTCTCTGCTGCAATATGATGAGTCTTGGTTGCAGATAAAAAAAAAGTGATTTTTGTAGTAAGCCAACAAACAATAAAACCAGTTTTCAAAGCTTGTGATTGTGAAAAAGAGACAAAAAAATGTGATGGAAAGTGAATGAAGAATCAACCTATTTATAGTACAATTGAGAACGCGCTCTTGTTAAGCATATAAATTATTGTAATTATCATTAATAATGAAAATAAATATACATTCCAATTGTTCAGGAGAAGCAGTTCACTATTTTATTTCCACTTAATTTATCAGATTTTTGAGAATCAACTAATAATATTACTATTTTTTTTCTCAATCAGCTAATACATTTTATAAGTTGTCACTAATTAAATTGTCATTTTGTATATCATCATCATCATCATCTAAAGGATAAGTTAGGACTACACATGCGTTATTTAAATTGTTATTCTAACTCTAATATTATTTTTTTGCCTACAAAACTCTAAACTCCAATATTTTAATATCCCAATGAAATAAAATTATTGGCCAGCATAGTTGCTTTTCATATGGATGCATCACTATTATTTTTAACATCATCATCTTACGTGTGTAAGGTCAAAAAAATACCATAAATAAAATATTTTTTTGTTGTTTGATAATAAAGAGAATTCACTTCTATTTGTATTATTCTTTTTTTGAAGAAGTTAAAATGGTGTATAATATTAAACCAAAGTGTCTTTTTTAGCAGAAGAAGGTGTACAAAGGAAAGACAACAAAGTCACAAACAATATTTACAAAATGAGCATGAACAAGAAACAAGAAAGAATAAGTAATTAGCCAATGTCCAACATAGTAAACGGATTAAGCAACCATCCATGATAATTGAAGGGAAGCGTGACGTATTTCGCCTTCAACCACCTAAAGGGAAGAGACTTGATCTTATCTACCACCTGAGTTACCGAGCTTTGATTATCATTAAACAGTCTGTTGTTTCTTTCTTTCCAAATTTCCCATACAGTTGCAAACCAGATGACCTATGTAATTGAACGACGCTTGTTACCAATACCGCCACTGACACTAAATTGAGTAAAGTGAGCCGACACCTGAGAAGGTACGACCGCAGAAATACCGAGCCACCTATATATAAGATGCCAAACAGAACCAAAAGTATTACAATGTAAGAATAAGTGCTGAGAGGATTCAACCAAATCACACCTTGCCGCACATAATCTAGAATCATGATCAAGAACACCGCGGCGATGCAGATTTTCTTTTGTAGGCAACCTGTCTCGAAGTAACCGCCAAGCGAACAAAACCACCTTCAGAGGAACATCCTTGTGCCAAAGATCAGCAACTGGTACCGGATTAACTAAAGGAGGATAAATAGTGATGATCTGATAGGCGGTACGGACAGAGTAAGCTTGACTTGTTTCCAAAGTCCATAGCCAGATGCCAGCCTTGTCGACCTACAAAATAACATTGTGAAGCAGTAACAACATTTCCCCCACCATATGTTCCTCCCACACAAACAACCTCCGCCTCCATCTCCACGCCCCACCATCTTCTCCCCATCCCAAATAACTCATATGGAAAACAGATGACTCTTTAAACATTGATAAGTCATATAAACGACTAAATCTAACTCTAAGCGACACCCCACCAATCCAGACATCCGACCAAAAAAGCGTATGTTTCCCATTACCAAGAGAACGACAAACATTATCACTAAACCAACCATCACGACACAATGCAAAAATGTCGCGCCACCACATTGATGCCCCACGGCCTCCCCCTTGAAGCCGCCCCCCCTCCACACAATATCGAGCTACTAACACTCTAAACCACAAACTACTGCTATCTACCAACAGCCTCCAACACCACGTACCTAACAACGCTAAATTAAACTCCCTAATTCTCCTTACCACCAACCTCCTTACTCCTACAAACAGTGTTCCAATCAACCCAATGTATTTTCCTGTGGTCATCACTCCCCCCCAAAAAAAAACAATTTAAAATAGATTCAATAGAGGAGACGATACCTGCCGGAGCCTTGAAAAAGGAAAGAGCATAAACAGGCAATGACGACAGGACAGACTTCAAGAGGACCAATCGACCACCCAAAGATAAATGTTTTGATTTCCAACCCGACAATCTAGCTTTAATAAGATTAATGAGTGGCTCCCAAAAAGACAAGTGTCGCACGTTACCACCAATAGGCATACCCAGATACACAAATGGGATGGATCCAACATTACAATTCAACACCGAAGCCGCTTCAGTCAACCAAGAAGATGCAACATTTACGCCCACTAAATGGCTTTTTGAGAAATTCACTTTCAAACCGGATAACTTTTCAAAAAGGAGAAGAATAGCACGCATGGCCCGAATATTAGCCCAAGATTTAACACCCAGAATCAAAGTGTCATCCGCAAACTGGAGATGAGATACTACCGTTGAGGCACTGCCTCCCACTTGATACCTAGTAAAGATGTTATTAACCAACAACGATTCCATCAGAATATTAAACCCCTCCGTTGCTAAAAGGAACAAAAAAGGTGAGAGAGGGTCCCCCTGCCTCATGCCCCTCTCCAAAGAGAATTCATCAATTGGAGACCCATTTACCAAAACTGAAGCGGTGGCTGTTCCTATGCACTCTTTTATCCATTTACGCCAAAGAAGCGGAAAGCCCATTTTTGACATCACTTCAATTAAGTAACCCCAATCAACTGAATCAAATGTTTTCTCAAAATCTACCTTGAAGAGAAGCAATTCTTTTTTACACCTATGCGCCTCATCAACAATTTCATTCGCCACCAAAATACCATCCATAATTTGGCGACCTTTTATGAAAGCGGACTGAGTGTCTGAAACAACAGAACCAATCACTGAGCGTAGTCTACAAGCCAACACCTTTGCTAAAATTTTACACATACTACCCACCAACGAAATCGGTCTGAAATCATTCAGACGTTGAGGACTATCAATCTTCGGAATAAGAGCAATGAACGTGCTATTGATACCTTTAGCCAATCTACCATTCCGATGAAACTCCGATATAAAGTGCATCACATTGACCTTCAAAATGTCCCAAAAATCCTTTATGAAGCCAAGATTAACTCCGTCAGGTCCCAGACATTTGAAATTATCACATTCCCATACTGCCGCCCTCACTTCCTCAATAGAAAAGGGCTTCAAGAGAGCCGCCCCTTCCCTGCCAGGCAATTTGCGGAAATTAAGACCTTCCATGGAAGGACGCTGCTCATGAAGATTCTTGAAATGCGATGAAAAATGAGAAAACACAACATTTCGCACATTTTGGACCCCTTCAATCTGCACCCCATTCACAAAAAAGAACGGAATCGAGTTCCTTCTGCGTCTGTTTGACATGATACCATGAAAGAACTTTGAGTTTGCATCCCCTTCACGTAACCATTGGATTCTTGATTGTTGCCATGAAATACTAGAATGAATTCGAGATAAAGAGAACAACTCTTCGGACAAACCATGAAGTTCGACAATGTCATCACCACATAAAACATTTGACTCCCCTTTCAAGTCCAGCGTTGCAATTTCCTCCTTCAATATTGATATTCTAGCAGGTAAATTTTGAAGATGAGTTTGATGCCATTCCTTTAAAGCCAATTTTAGAAGCTTTAATTTTTCTTTCAAAACATAGCCTCCCCGCCCTTCTAACTGGAAAGACTGCCACCTATTACGAACAAAATTATTGTAGCCAGGAAGAGTCTCCCAACACTTCAACATGCGCAGAGGCCGAGGTCCCCAATTTTCATCATCGGAAGCAAGCACCAAAGGACAATGATCCGACAACCCTCGAGACATGGCCACCTGAGAACAATTAGACCATTGCAAGCACCAATTTTTAGATAAAAAAAACCGATCAATGCGACTCATAGACTTCCCGTCCCCCAGAAACCATGTGAACATGTGGCCACGAAGAGGAAGGTCCATCAGAGTCGAGTCGTCGATAAAATTATTAAAAATGTCGCTCCATGCTGTATTAAACACACCACTAGCACCACGTCGTTCCTCCGGACATCGTACTGCATTAAAGTCACCACAGACACACACATTTTGGTCTGACAAAGAACCCAGTCTGATAGATAAATTATTCCACAGAACCTGCTGATGAGAAAAATCACAAGGGGCATAAACATTGAACACAACAAAACCATGACCCGTCTTCAGAAAACAACCTGATATCACCAGCACATGATCAAACGACATAGTCGACCAAACCATAACCTCTGAAACATCCCACATAGTGACCAAGCCTCCAAATGCTCCCACCGAAGGTTGAAAAGAAAAATCAACATTATCACCACCCCACATAGATTTGCAAACTATAGAGTCGAACACAAACAACTTTGTTTCCTGAATACAGAGGATAAAATGATTTTTCTCCCTCACCAAATTTTTCACCTCTCTCTTTTTTTCAAAACTCCCTAAACCCCTAATTTTCCAAGATATTATTTTCATTGATAAACACACAACACCAATCCACCCCTTCCCCCAACGGTAACCACAACAACAACCTACACATTCTCTCCACCACCACCCTGATGTTTCCTTTCCTTCACTGCTAAAACGTCAAACATATTATTTTTATCACCTTCAAACTTCAAACCGACGATCTTCCCTATTTCATAGACATCCTCAACCTTCTTCTTTCCATTCCCATGAAGCACCAACCAATTCTCCCAATCATTATTGAAAGATGACTGAGACTCAACAGTAGTAGAAGCATCAATAGACTTACCTTTATGCACATCAGACACCATCTTTCGCCGTTTCTTATTTCTCTGTAAAACACGTAGAACCTCTTTTTGATCTTTGTCTAATAGTCTTGCAATACGTTTTAGACTCTGAGCACAGTGACGTAAAGAGCCATTACCTTTCTTCCTTGTTATCCTTGAAGCATTTTTTGAAGTTGAAATAACAGCAGCTTTCGGCTTTGGTAAGATCGGACCTCCTGAAGCAGTTGTCTTATGTTTCTTTACCCAATCCAAGCTCCATGGGCCAGTAGCTGACGAACGAACACTATATGGAGGACATGATGCCGTTCGCTTAACAATTTTCTTTTCGCACATCAAATGTTCCCTTGCCCGATTGTTTTCCACCACATTATTTGTCCGCGCAAAAAGCACGGGAGGAACAAAAGAGGAACACGCACCTACTGCCGGTGCCTTCAACACATCCTTGTCACGTTGCGGCTGCTGAGAATCCGAAGGAATAAAATTTGATTGAACAACATGTTGATGTGAGATGTCTAATGGTGATGGTTGCTGACCAGTTTGTTTATTGACTTCATGTTCCAAATCCTCCGTCAACTGACGCACAAGAGCATCAACCTCACCACTCCCTACGACCTCAGGTTGCATTTCCTGACATTCATTGTAATCTTCAACTTGTTCAACTTCATCATCAAACAAACATGCGTCTTCCCCCAAAGTAGAATCCCACTCTTCTCGAAGAAGAATGTCAAAGAGGACACCATCTATCATGACACAGGCCTCTTTGTTAATAATCTCTAAGGATGATGATGATACTAGAACCCGTGCATAATCCAAACGTTCTCTATCCAAAGTACAGTCGTCAACACTTAGCAACCGACCGCAATCTAGAACGCATAATTTGAAAAATTCCATGTTCCATGCATGTAGTGGTACCCCATAAATGCGCACCCAAGCTCCTCTTTCACGGATCACCATTTCTTTAGTCTAAGGTATAGGTTTTGAGAAAAAATTATCAAAATACTCAACTGCGTCAGATAATAGAGTACCGACATCTCCGTCGTCAAGAGTTTTTAAAAACACATTATTTGCTCCCAAAGGAATAAGAGTAAGATTAGCAAAGCCTGCATCAAAAATCCGCCACTGCAATACTAGAATAGCATCCCCATTTAACACCGTAACCATCAATCCCTTTGCTGCCCAAGACACATCAGTAGCAGCTGACTGATACTTAGGGACATACACTTGTTTCGATTGCACCACATGGCCAATATTTGAACCTCCTACTTCCGCCTTCCGCACCAAAACTGCAGAAATATCCTCCGTCACTTTTCTTACAGCAGCAACATTCACCCCTTTTTTCAAACTGATGTTCCCTTTATCACCCTCAACTGTCTCTAACCCCACAAACTTGCTTTTTTCTCCCTCGTTAACTTTTTCTCCCTCTAAAGTATTTTCTTCTTTCTCAACGTGTATGGTTTCCCCCTCATTTCGATTACCTCCGTCTTCCTTCTCCCTAACGTCTTCCCTTTTGTTACCAAAACGATCAAAGCTCGACACCTTAGCCACCACTTTAAAATAATACCATAAATAAAAGATTTTTTGTTGTTTGATAATAAAGAGAATTCACTTCTATTTGTATTATTCCTGAATGCAAATTGTTTTGTCTCCTGAATTTTTGAAATTAATGGATTCGTTTTAGTCTATGGTCCTGGTTTTGTAGGGCTTATTTCATTGTATCCAAGTGATTATCATGTATTGTTAGAATTTCTGCCTTTTATTTTTGTTTAAATAAAAAACTAATTATTTTATATGCTAGATAGACATATAAATTATTGTGACACTTTTTTCATCTGTGTAGGTCTGGTACCAATTAAACGAAGAACAAATTGTTATATATTAACGGTATTATTCAAAGTTAAAATAATATAGGGACTTTTTCCTTTTTTTTTCCAAACGATTATCAAACATTGTTAGAATTACTATTTTTTTAACAGATAAAAAAATTAACAAATTAGTCAAATCCATGTTAATTCTATTTGTCTCCGATTAATGTTGCCTTTTTTTTTGTGAAGGATTTAATGTTGCCTTTTATAATTAGTGTCATAAAAATTGAGAAATTTAATTATCAATTGCCAAGTGGCACAATGCACATGTGGATAGCCAAGAGAAAAGCAACATTTAATATAGGTCATTGTAAAACATTTGCAATTGTATATAACATAGATATATTGGATTTGAAAAATTTATTCAAACCTCACAAATCTCTTCTTCAATACAATTGTTTGATTCTTCCAAATTAGGGGAATTCTGTATTATGAAAAAAACTATGCCCCTAAAAGTCCTCCCTAGGGGTGGAAATGGGCTAGGCTAGGTCGGTCTTTGTAAGGCCGAAGTCTGGCCTGCTTCAAAAATTATAGGTCTGAGTCTGGATTATTACCCATCATAGGCTCATTTGCAAGGCTTGACCTGACTTTTTTAAAGGCCCGATGAAGCCTGAAAGCCTATTTAAAAGCTTATTTTACACTAAGGTCTAGAAACACTTATTAGCCTACTACTAAATAGGCCAAAACTTATGAAGACATAAAGCACACAAATAGGACTACTACTAAATAACAAATACTTACGAATGTCTAATCAAGTCAATATATCTGCTACTAAATAACCAAATCATATGAAGGCTTGAGTTTATCAAAAAAGCATCAATATTATCAATAATGGAAGGTATATAATATATAAAAAGCTTAATAGACCGGCCTGACGGACTTAATAGGATTTTTTTTGTAAGCCATAGTCTGACCTATATAAGTAAACATGCTTTATAAAAAGTCTGAGCCTAATCTTTTTATTAAACGAGTTGGACCAATCTAAGCTTTAAATAAGTAAGGTCATAGGCCCCTGCCGGACGGCCTAACTTGTTCCCACCCCTATTTCTCAGTCTCTCAAAGCTCTTCATCATTTTCACTTCTTTCTTCCTTTATTTTCAAACCCTCTATTTCTCTTCCCTTCAACCTTCCAAACAGAGTCTTAAAAACTATTTGTTTTTGGAGAAATTCATTTTGCCAAATGTCAAGTATCTTGTGGTGTATTTTCAAGAATCTAAAGCCAGCTTAAGAGGATCCTATTTTTGTGTGGCGTGAGACTCTTTCTGATTATGGAAACGCACTACAACCTAAAAAGTATGATTATGAAACTCTTTGCTTGTGGCAATTTGATTATGAAATTGTTAGAGTTGTAAAGTATTTTGCTTTACACATAAGAGTTCCAATTTTGATGTGGACTTGGACCTTAAAATAATATTACCCCACATAGCCCACAGGAAAAAATTTGTTGATTTTATGTCAGATCAATTGGGAGCAAGTCATTTTCAACCGCACATTATATTCAATAATTTGCCTATAACTCTCAAAGCTTTTCTTAAACAACTACCAATTATTTTGTCCGGTTCACGATTTTGTTTTCCATGAATAGTCAATTTCATTCAAACCTTCTTTTGAGAACCTGTATTAAAGGTTCAAATATATATATATATATATATTCAAACATAACAAAAATTGATTTTTTTTTTCGTCAGTCCCTAAATATGATAAGTGAATCTTATTATCTAATAGGTATTGGTTGTAGTTGAAATTCGACTATGCTGTAAAGCCTAGTTACTGATTAAGTTACAATAACTTAAATCAATCAATGAACTTAAATGGTTAATCAACATTCATGAAGGACGAATTGTTTGGAATAATTCAAGTTTAATTTTTAAGTGAAACAATGTTTCGTCAGATTATCTTTATCTTACGATTGAACTTCGAGCTATCAGAGTTCTTTTTTCCTAAAAACGGAAGGGTTGATGCAGAAAAAAGTTACAATTGCTTATCAAAAAATAAGAAAGACCGCGTTAAAATTTTGGAGAATTTAAATGAGTTATCAATTCCTTATTTTACTTTTTAACTTTTGAGCTAGAACTTTTTTATGATCAACAAATTTTAATATTTAACTCAATAAATAATATAGCTCATGTAAGAAAATAAATCAATAATATAATTAACCAATTGAACATACCTGGTGAACACAGATATAATATAGTGTTAAATCAATTTTAAGTTTAAAAAACATCTTTCATAAGAAATAATAGATAATTTGATCTTAGGGAGTTAGGAGAAAGAAAAAATAATTTTCGTAGGGAATAGAGAAAAAAACAAAAAAAATCAGTGAAAGAAGAAGAATAAAATATATAAATAAATATTAAAAAAATTATTGTGTTACTGAAAAATTTATTTGAAAAGGTCATTCCAAGCAAAGACAAGGGGTTAGGTCGCACAAAGTGTTATGCTAATTAAGCTCTCAAGTGGAAGATTAAATTAGTAATTTGAAACCCCTCAAAAGGAAGTTAGGAATTTAACAAATTTCAAGAATATGCGGTTGTTGTTTTCTTAAAAAGAAAAAATATTCGAACATTCCCATTAATAAGCAGGTTTGCTTATAATGAATGTATTTGATTCTCTGTATTAAAAATTCACCTATTTGATACAGTTTTTTGAAACATTTGATATGTTGAAACACCAATTTAAACTCGGTCTATTCTCAACATTTTGTGTTCATAAATTTCACCATTAGCTCTTTAGAATAAAGAAACATAACTTATTATACTAATTAATGAAAATTAAATAGGACCACTTAAAAACTACCTAAAAATTGCGTACAAGCATTCAAGGACTTTTTGTGTGAACTCCAAGTATTACATAATAGTAGCACGTGACAATTCTATTAAACAACTTTCTTGTTTCATTTTTAATATCTATCTATAAGATATGTTATTTGTACAATACTTTTTACACAATTTATAGAACGATCAAAGATATACAAATAAATATGTGGATTTGGCGGCATTGAAACATGTGTCTCAACAATGAAACTATGACAAAAATACATCTCAGTATAATATTTTTAATTTAGAAGATTCCATCAGTACTGCTTTTCGCAAAACTGCAGGCGCTACTCTCACTCTTTGGCTGATTCGCTGGAATAATAACAACATTTAGTGTACAATTTTGAATGTTGATGACAGCTGCAACGGTGATCCCATTTGCATAGGTTTTGGAGGTGTCTTTCGCAACCACTCAGGCACATACATAGCTGATTTTTCGGGCTCCATCAGTCACTCCCAGGACATATTGTTTGCGGAGCTTACAGCTCTCTACCAAGGTTTAAAGTTGGCGATTAGCTTCAATTATGAGGAATTGGCTTGCTATTCAGATTCCCTACTTATTGTCAACCTCATCAAAGATGATTTAAATCATTTTCATGTCTATGCTGTTATTATCTAAAACATCAAAGACCTCATGAGTTCTAGAAATTTCTCCCTTCACCATTCGCTCAGAGAAGGCAATCAGTGTGCGGACTTTATGGCCAAACTTGGAGCCTTGAATGATGTCGAGTTGTCTATCCACTCTTCTCCTTCAGAGGACCTGCTGCCTCTGCTTAGGTCGGATGAATTAGGAGCTCTTTTCCTGAGGCGCTAGCCTTGCTCTTTCTTTTTGTCTGTTTGTTTTTCTGTTTTTCTTTAGCCTTGTAACAAAAAAAAAATGTACGTGTTAACACGAAAACCAAAATAATAGAGAAAAAGTTGTTTTAACAATTGTTATAAAATAGTTGTATAAATATCATTTTTCTAAATGTGTGAAAGAAACTGATGAGATCCAAGAGCAAAAGCGACCATTCTCTTTTATATTTTCATTGTGATTTTATTATCATATAAAAATGCATTTTTTTATATGCATTTGATTGTCTTATAAGTTATACTTAAAATGATTGTTCAAATAATATACATCCTTAATTATTATAGTGTAGGGTGAATAAGACAGTTGCAAGAGATTCGACGGAGTAAATAAACCAAAACAAAAACAATCAATATGATGTGAAAATTAATATAAAAGAAAATTGATTGAAAAAGAAAAAGGAAACACAAAGCTTTTCCACGACATTGATATATAACACAATATTATTTCATCTTTTTAACTTTGCTTTAAGAAGTGGACTTGAATCTATTTTTGACCGTTAGTAGCCCATTTTAGAGGCAAAACTTAATGAAAATTGATATTTTTTTAGTTCATGTTGAACCTTGTAGGCCCCAGTATTCTAGAAACTTCAACATTAAGGCAAGTTCGTTCACTACACTAAGAAACTTGGCTACACATTAAAATAATAAAAGGAATCATACATTAAAGATACTTCATAATATTCTAAAATTGAATTAAAGAAAAGAAAAAAAGTTGGTTTGAACTTATATTGCAACTAGCCAAAAACTATAATATGATGTTGGAATGGTAAAATTGGTTAACTTGAACATGATGAGTCTGCCTAACTCTAAGATGAAGGTCAAGTTCCTCTCTATTTCCCAAAATGAATAGAAGATTTCATTTACAAGAGAGATAAAGATAAGTTTTGTGATAAGTATCTTACTAGTTTTTGGGTTAATATCTTAATATACGTAACTTTTTAAGAAATTGACCAATTTCATCTTATTGTCTCTCTATCTAAACTAAATCCTCCATTTTTTTAAAGAAATTGAAAAGATCATAGCACAAGATGAGATGGGTTAAGTATCTTAATATACGTAACTTTTTTGAGGCATGATACACGTAACTTATCTAAGCCGCCAAATGCAAGAGTAATGATGGCTCATAATATTATAAACAAAACATAAAATGTAGCAAAATAAAATAGTAATATCCACAAAGATTTACTCCTTTTGTTGATTATCTTTTAATCACTTTACTTACTATCTTACGTTCTCTAGCTAGTAGAAAAGAAACACACAAGTCTAGGTAAAAGAGGATCCCTTATATCTATATAAAAATAAATAAAAAAGACACACGCAAGTCTAGCATGACACTTTTAATAAATTATAGTAACAATCAATGCCAAGGTAGAGGAAGCAAACACAAGTCTAGATTGACACTTTTCATTATAATCAAGGCCAATGTGTATATTTTGTTCGGAAAATACTAGATTGGAAAACAATATGGAGAGCAATTTTTATTGTCAAATCAAGAACACCAAATTTGAAAATTGGTGTCAACATGGTACGAAACAAATATTAAGAGCATCTCAAATGGAAGATGTTTTGTCATACATGGCTTGTTAGCTACTCTCATTTGAGAAGAAATAAGATGGATTGTTATTGAGATGCAAGGCTTGTACATGTATTTGTTGGAACAAGGGTGTTTCACAAGTCACCTATTGAGTTTTGACAATAACAAGGTATTAAAAATAATCAATTGGATATGCTAAACAATTTGTTCAAGTGTGCAGGATCCATAATCAAAGTACT
>Ga0228710_1008730_pt1 | contig 14403 bp, 8 predicted proteins | sample MedpolnodulmetaG_FD_177995 | JGI IMG/M metagenome (GOLD analysis project Ga0228710, IMG submission 177995) | Root nodule microbial communities from Medicago polymorpha collected in Santa Monica, California, United States - pink nodules | ecosystem: Host-associated > Plants > Roots > Nodule...
AATCATTTAAAATTTCGTCCCTTAACCCACTCAATGACTGCCACGTCATCAAATTTCGTCCCTTAACCCACTTACGTGGCAGTCATTGAGTGGGTTAAGGGACGAAATTTTAAATGATTAAACTTTGTAAGGGTAAATCGCCAGGATTAGCGATTACATGGACGAAATTTTAAATGGCGAGGACTAAACATACCTTTAAGCCTTTTTTTTTCTCTTGTATTTTTGCTTTATTCACTGCTGTAAGTGTTGATTTGTCATTGTGCTAAGTTATTAAGTTTACCTCTTTATCATCTTATATATTATTGTTTAAGTTCTAAATATTGAATGGAAAATGGCAGAATGTTTGGTGTAAAAGATGAGATATTCTGCATGTTTGAGGGAGCTCTAGACAATTTAGGGAGATTAAGGCAACAATATGGACTAGCCAAGTCAGCTAATGAAGTTGTTTTGGTGATTGAGGCTTACAAAGCTTTACGTGACAGAGCACCTTACCCTCCTAATCACGTTGTTGGTCATCTCAGTGGCACTTTTGCTTTCATACTTTTTGACAAATCCACTTCTACCCTTTTTGTGGCCTCTGTAAGCACTAATCCTAATACTAAGTTTTAAAGATTTCTTGTTTAACTTTCTTTTCTCATTTTGCTTAATGTATTATTTTTTGACAGGATCAGTTTGGTAAGGTACCACTATTTTGGGGAATAACTGCTGATGGATATGTAGCATTTGCTAATGATGCTGAATTGCTTAAAGGTGCTTGTGGCAAGTCACTTGCTTCTTTCCCTCAAGGTACAATGACTTCTTCTATCACGGAAATTAGTCCTATTGTGTTAATACTTGCTTCAGCTCGACTTTATTCGATAAGAATTTGTCCTGCTCAAATTTGACATGAACATTATTTTTCTGCTCAAGTTTTAATCAATTCAAGCTCACTAACTGCTCCGTCGGTTCAACTTGTTAATTAGATTAAATTACATAACCAAAAAACAAAGTAATTTTATTCTTTTACCGAGGCAAAATAATTAATTGTACGTTGAATCAAGTTCAATGAACTACTAGTACAAGGATATTCTCAGTTCTGTCTCATTGTTGACACTGTTGGTCTGTAATTGGACAGGATGTTTCTACTCAACTGCTGTTGGAGGATTGATGTGCTATGAGAATCCTAAAAATAAGATTACTGCAGTGCCTGCTAGTGAAGAGGATTTCTGGGGTGCAACCTTCAAGGTAACAAAATGAGAACATAAATCAAATGTGACCAAGATTATTATAATTAAATTTCCCTTAGGTAACGAATAATCTCAGTGATACATGTATACTGATCGTACTTATTTAATTTGTGGTTAGTGTTGCTCTCTCTTAATGAACTTGACTTCTAAATATTAAGTTACTGATTTTCAGGTTGAAGGGGCAACAGTTCTTGCAGCCAGAGAGTAGACTTTTTTTTATGAGTGAATGCTTTCTTAAGGGACTATGAAATTAAATGGCTTGATGATGAGTGAAGCAAAGTGGTAGAAGTGTAACCTTGTTCATTAGATCTATAATTACAATTCTTATCAATGTACAGTTGTGTTTTTTCAATCTAATAATAATTCTGATTGTGGTTCTCATTTATTCTCTATTGAGTTTCGCAAATAAGCAAACATATGTGATCGTTGGTGCCTTTAGCATTGGTCCGGTACACTAAAAAGTCTCACATTATTTGAAAATCAAACATAAGGTAGTTTATAAACAACACAAGGCTAATTTATAAAAAACACACACTCCTCAATCCACTTAGACGTCATTTACAAAGAACAAATCCAGAGCGTTTCGCACATACCTCAAAATGGACAATAATTCGAAAATGTGGCTTGAGGTTGGAACAACCATAAATCTTCATCCAAAGTTATCTAAGGATAAACTTTGTTTTACAAACTTTAAATAGAATATTCATCATAAAAATTAGACAAAGAATTATTTTAAAGTAATTAATCAAACACAAGCAAATATGACTCTTCATCAAATTAAATAGAGAATAGAACTTATCGATTATTGACTGAGGCGTGTACAAAGCATTGGGCTTAAGAGTATTTTGCCACCCCGGATTAGTCATCCGATGCGGTAGGTCTCATAGCTAATACCCTTCAGGATACAACAGTCACTTCTTGTTAACACCGCATGTGAATTAGTAAGGTCTTAGGAACCACTTTTGGATGCTCATGGGAACTTATTTATTTTAGTGATACACACATGATGAGTATATGTTGTTTGCCTAAAGCTACTGCTTTTGTCATGCTCTCTCTCCCTCTTCTGTAACTCCGTATCCCTTCTTATCCAATATATATATATATATATATATAACCCATCATAACCTAAAATATCATGGTTAACCGTTCCATAATTTTCTCTTCAAGGCTATGTGACCAAAACGTTTTCCAAATAATAAGGAGACCAAGTAAATTAATTCTAAACGTGCATATTGACTAGGCAACAATATGTGTTGGTAGTCGGTTACAAGACTTGGGCATTAGCTTATAATTACTAATTAATATAATAAATAACTTTAAAAAAAATTACTAATAAAAAAAATTATAACAATCCCCCACAATTTATTTTAAAGTTTTAGGTGTTCCCAAGAGCGTGAAAAATCAATGCATAAGCGCTAGTGTCTTTTGGACTATGAACTAGCACATAGAGCAAATGAAATTTGATCCACTAGAATGTCGGTGAGATTATGACCTCTATGAACCTCATTCCGTATGTGAACCAGTGACCTCATCACTCACATTGATCTCTCGTCCAAAGTGGTTCAACGCGGTGTGGTGCATATTGGCCTTGCACCTATGCCTGGATTTCATGAGTGGCTCTAGAAAGTTTGCCCAAACTTTTCATAGAGGCGGTCTCACCCCCAACACTCATATTGGTAAATCTATCAAGTGTACACCACAGTCAAGCACAGCACTCAAATATATGAGCTATAGATTTATTAAGAGTTTATAAACTCAACCTTCAACGCTGTAGTTTACACTATCCTACACCATAGGGATGAATTCTCAAAAATAAAATGGATAATGTCTCATCAAATTGACAAGCGACTTGTTCTTACCCATATGAACATAACCTTGCGAATTTTCACAATTTATGTTGGGTTACCATCACTCTCAATTTTTGTATTGGACATAATCCATCCCCCTTCGATTTATATATATTTCTCAATATACTGATGCATCACCAATAATACATTGACTAAGACGTCTCTCAGTCAGTATCTCATATATATTACCAAATCAACATCTATGATATATTATCATAGGTTTGCTTAAATAAATTCTAAGCAACAACATCCCCACATAGGAGAAAATAAAATCTACTTTTAGATTTATTATACAGGTCTACTTGAAAATGCATCCAAGCGACAACGCCCCCACATTGGGTACATATAAATTCATGTGTTAATTTTATTCAAGACTGCTTGAATTATTTTTTCAAGTGAGACACCCCCACATTGGGGAAAATAAATCCACACATAGAAATAAATCAAACATCATTGTATTATTTTAATACAATGGATAATCCATAATATGTCACCAATATTTTAAGGTGAATCTCAATGTACATATGTTATGAGTTTAACAAGTGCCACAAAAATATAGTCAAGTCTACTTAGATTATTCCTAAGCGACAACATCTCTATTTGCACTTCTAAAAATTTTCACAAGTTTAAGAATTCTGTCAAAGAATTCAGACAAAAACTCACTAAACATGTTTGAGGATCAGACTTCTAGTAATTAGAATACACATATGAGACGTGCATGAATCAAATGCACACAACTATATGAATGCACAAAGCTTGAATACATAAATAAGAATAAATTATCTAATGTTGCTAACATTTGCATTAAATCGCTAAATTATAATTTCAACAGTTATCTAATTCAAGCCACCATATTCCTTGAATCATAAAATTTCTTCATGGGCATAATTTATCATGTTAGTATGATTCCAAAATATGGACAACACAAGAAAAACAATATAGTTTTATGGCAGTCTCAAGTGTAATGTAATTAAATAAGTAATGTTCGCAACAAACTGAAGTAAGCATATCACTAAAGCTTATATTAACAAAACTTTAAATTTTGAAAAGCTTATCAAAGGAAAATATGTTCACAGTGGCACAAAATAAATACTTCACGTTAATGTAGAAATTCTATACATGCATTGAAAAATCATATTCATGTCGCCATTGCTTTGAATTATGTTTATTCTATATGGACACAATGTTTTCAGACTCAACTCTACATATTTAACTCAGATAATATTCAGTTAAGAATGCAGACAATCAAATTAAACAATAGTTTCTTTAAACAAATTTTTCATCTACACCATATATTTCTCAAAGCAATAAGTACACAACAACATATCTTTCTCATATCAGAAAGAAACAAAGATTATAATTATTCAATTACACCATATAATCACTATGCTTCTATACAAATTCAACAAAAACTCAAGACTTTTGTGAGGATTAAAGGTTTAAATATGTACCTGGACCCTTGTGGATGATTTCAAGGGGATAAAATTTTAAAACTTACAAGAAGTTGATCACTTCATACTCCAACCTTTGAGTTTAACAACCCATTGGTTCCAAACTAAAATTGATGATAAGTCAACATCTACAAAGGATTCCTCAATTAAGGACAACAATAACACAACATGTCTTCAACAAGATTCATACTCTATGTTCGCCATTCCCGACTTTCAAAATCAACAACATTTGTAGACACCAATTAGTCATTTCCATGTACATCAAGTTCGCTAATTAAACTCCAGGTCATCAAAATAATCACAGCGGGTCAGTGCTAGTAATTTCTCATTCAAAGGTTCAAAGAATTCTGAAATTAGAAATAATAACAAGTATTCTTTACAATAATAACTCTATGGCAAAATACTCTTAAGATTGTTGGAAAAATTAGACACAAAATTATTTTAAAGTAATAAATCAAACACAAACAAATATGACTCTTCATCAAATTAAATAGAGAATAGAACTTATCGATTATTGACTGAGGCGTGAGAACTTAATTTATTTTAGTGATACACACATGATGAGTATATGTTGTTTGCCTAAAGCTACTGCTTTTGTCATGCTCTCTCTCCCTCTTCTGTAACTCCTGTATCCCTTCTTATCCAATATATATATATAACCCATCATAACCTAAAATATCATGGTTAACCGTTCCATAATTTTCTCTTCGAGGCTATGTGACCAAAACGTTTTTCAAATAACAAGGAGACCAAGTAAATTAATTATAAACGTGTATATTGACTAGGCAACAATATGTGTTGGTAGTCGGTTACAAGACTTGGACATTAGCTTATAATTACTAATTAATATAATAAATAACTTTAAAATAAATTACTAATAAAAAAAATTATAACAATCATTCATAGCATAACAAACAAACGAACATGTTGTAAACATTCGGTTTTTACAAAAGCAAGTTTTCTTGCAAAGTAGACAATGCAATGCACCCCAAAACTATTGGATTTTCAGAACTAGAACTAAAATATAATATAATTATGGTACTATTTAAAAATGGGAATGCAAGCAAAAAAGAATCTTCTCTTGTTGAATTTCCGAATTTATGCACTGCACCAATTTGAGTAGTATGCTTATAATTTTTTTTTTCCAGACGATCTTTGAATCATTGATAATGTTTTACATAAGTCTCTTATGGAGAAGAGGCCCCAAAAGAATCGTACTGTACATTTCAATTCAACATAGACAAGTCTTATATTAGTGAAAGTTTTAGATTTTTCCATGCCAACTCGTGCCTACCAAGCTAATTCAAGTTAAAAATCAATTTGACTTAAAAAATATATCTTCTACCATATTCTCTACACATCTAATGTTACGTGTAACTTTAAGTTTCTTCACAGATATTAAAAATATCAGGAATAAATAAAAGATTAATATTAGATGTGTGTTACTTGACTTCACCAGGAAACGTATAAAGTAAATGGTACTTACTTTCAAGTTTCAACAGGTCCTACAAATTTGAAAAATAGATACTAAATTGAGTTGGGGACATCTTATTTAAGCACGAAAATTTATGTATTTCCTGAAAAGGAAAAACGTATGAAAATTTTCCTCAACAAATTTCATATACCAGTCAAATTTGAGTAGTTCCTTTTTGTCAATATTTTTTGAGTACTTCCTTATAAAGTATTTTTAAAAATTAATATGGGAGTTATCAGCATTTCAGGTTTAGTTCATTTGTTTTGTTACTTTGAAGAAACCTATCCTAATTTTTTAGTAAAAGAAACTTCAACTTCTCTTTTAAGTTTTCTTTTAATTTATCGAGAATGGATGGTTTTATGTCATTTTTTGACCTAGAATCACTCTTGCAGCTTTTTTCCCATCTCTTTCGTTCCAAATAAGTGATTTCCACACACACATGTATATATATATAAGTTTTTTCTTTTGGATAGAAGGGAGAGGCATGGAGTTTTTTGACCCTTCATTGAATGATTCAACATCACATTGTAAAATCATGAGATGCATGCAGGTAGCTCTTTTGTGTGTTCAAGAGAACTCAGCTGACAGACCTTCCATGTTAGAATTTATTCATTGCTCAAGAATGAAGGTGCATATGTTGGTACTCCAAATGTGCCCGCTTTTTCGATGAAAACACATGAAGATGATAAGGGAGATACATCTAACTCCGGGTTCAAATTTTCTTCAATCAATGATGTTACGATTTCTCAAATGGTACCAAGATAATGGTATGGAGCAGGACATTCTAGTGTGATAGAGATTTGACAAGTGAACCAAAACTATCGAAGTAATAAATAAATTCGTATCCACGAGGACTGTTGTTAACTTCTACTCAGCAATTTTATTATTAAAAAGGATATATAAAATTTATATTGATTGCCCTAGGCAGTTGGATTGGTTTTTTTATAAAGTAAACGTAAATAAAACAATAAAAATTGGTTTTAAGAATATTAGAGAGAAGTATGGTTAAGTCCTTCGAATCCTCCGAAGTCCTCCTATGGTAATTCGCACTCCTAATGCAATCAATGATCATCTAATTCAACGACAGATTAACAAAGTAATTCTACCCAATCTCTTGACCTAGAATTCTCCCCGCAAGTGACAACCCCTTAATCTCTTAAGTGAATTCGAAACCGTTGGAGGTTTTAACATAACGTTAATCCCTATGTCATAACCTAATAATGATCTATCTCTAACTTGATTACTTATGTTAAACTTATTACCTAGGTCAGAGTCAAAAGCCAGGGTTAGTGGTCATTCAATCTCTAAGATCAATTTGCATATTCATAAAGCTAGGGTTAGTAGTCAATGATAAACTTACAAAAAGCATTAAACATAAAGTAATATGAATTAAAACTAGACTTTCATTGATATTCAAAGGAGTTCAACAAATTAGGGTTCCCATAGGATTACATCAGATTCATCTCAGGATTAACCACAAGAGAATTAGTCACTCATAGCTAAAGTACAAGATAACTCACATAAAAACAAGGATTCATACATGTATTGGATAATTGACTATGAGTTGTGATGGTCTCCCACCAAATCTACAAAGCCTCCGCTCCAAATATGCCTTTTCTCTCTAAAATCGTGAACCCTTATGTCAAAAACACACTTTTCTATATATAGGCCACTCAAAATCGGCCCCCGAGCCCTTAAAATCGGTTCCCGAATGCACCAAAAACGTGTCCCCAGTCTGTCAAAATCAGGGCCCGAATGGTCTAATTCGGGGCCCGATTTTTTACGAATCAAATTGCTCTTCTAATTCTTTTCAGCTCCAAATCGGCGCCCGAATGCTTCATTTCGGCGCCCGATGGTACTTTTCCTGAACACTTGAATTCTTCCATTTCTTTGCTTTCAGCTTCCAGAATTACAATGATTTTGACATAAAAATGCATAAAAAATGACTAATAAAAGAGTAATGACAGAGTGTCATCATAGTGCTTAATGTCATATCTAGTTTAGACTTGTAAGAAATTTTAGATCAACTATAGAAAATTTTGCGGAACTAAAAAGTGAATTTCTTTATCGAGCTAAAAATCAATCTACCTTGAGAAAAAAAAATTCCAGCTAATGACATGGGTCAGAATTTCACACCTTTATTTTCTGTTAACATCTGGGAAATCTTGCAAGGAATCTTTACTAGAGACTAGAGAGTTGCTAAAAGATTATACAATAGAATATGCTGTTGAAATCCTATTGTTTAATGAATGTGAGTCTGGTAATATAAATAACACTTTTGTTGGATAGAGCTCATAGTCTTGTGTTTGTTATGATATAGACTAGGCGTGTAATGTGTATTTTTCACAATAGATATTTTGTTTAAGCCTTTCAAAAGAATTCCAAATGCAAAATTACATGAATTGTTTTTAACTTATGGTATGGCTATCACAAAGATTCTCAAATTCTTCAAGGTACTTCTTAAGAATGAAAAATCAAGTGATTAATACACCATTTTCAATGCTAAGAATCTACTACACATAAGCATTTCTCATGGCATGCCATTCAAAGAAGCTTGCAAAGCTTCCACATCTGCAAAATCCAAAAGTCCGCCACACTTGATATGCCGTGGCAACAAGAGAAAGAGAACTAACCAAATAAGAAAGAGAAGAATGTTAAACTCCTTCTTTTAAGAAGGAATATCACAAGGAAAATGAAAAGAAACCTTGGTGAAATAAGAATAGACTCGAGAAAAGACCGCTGATCAAGTTGAGAATCAACTTGAAGAGATGATTGCTTATCAAACTGAAGATCATAATGAGCCTCTAAGCATTCCTCTCATTTAAGATCAATTTGAGAAAGATCTTGATCGATTCATTGAAGTGGAAACTCCTCAAAACTCTTAGTAAAACTTTTAATGAAGAGGAGATAAATTCTCTAAAAGGAAAATTTGAGGAAGACAAATCATTTGAAGAAGAGCCAAACATTCTGAAAAGAATGTTCACTTCAGTGAGGACAATGTAAAAAATCCTAATTCTCCTCATTATGATTCTTCTTTCCAAAATCTCTTTTGATCAAGTGCATGCATGTTATTTCTATAACGCAACAAATGGTACAATTATAGGGCTTTGATAATATTACTCCCTTTTTTATCTTATGTTCTTCCATCTTTTCTATGTTAAAATTACGTGTAACTCATTCATAAAACAAAATAAATTATTTGTAACTTTTCTGCAAAATTATTAGTAACTAGTAAATTTGTTTTTTGAGGGATAGTAACTAGTAAATATTAGTCACTGTCATAAATATAATTGACTATTGTATAATAGAAGAAAGACATGTAAGGATCCTCTCTTCTCTTTTGACAGATTCTCCTTTTCTTTTTACCTAGACTAGACTAGGTATATTATTAATATGGAAAGTGTCATCTCTTGTTTAGGTGCCTAATTTAATGGGAACAACAGACTAAGCGTGTCCTTAAGTTTGAACGGGTCGTCCAAATTTGGGAAAGAACGGAAATATATTCTCCTTAATAACTTCCCTGTTAGTCCCGTCAAATTGTCCAATTGATGACGTGATTATTCCCTCTCTTCTCAATTATAGAACCATTTTTAGAAACTTCTACCTACATTTATTACAATACTAAACTTTTTTTTTTAGAATATGAAAAATTCAAATTAGATATTTTTAGACATAATTTAATAATAAACAACACAAATTATACACATTAAGTACGTTATTGATTTTTCTACAAACTGTCATAAAGTCTTGTAAACAGAGACAAAATGAGCATAAGAAAATTGTCTAGATACATTTATTTATTTTCAAACATAAATTTAATTAATATAATTGATGTATACCTTAAAATATAAAAATTAGCCTAGTATCAAGATTCCCTTTCATGAAAACACACGGGAGGATTAAGACAAAAATAAAATCTCAACGTATAATGGGAGTCTTGGCAACAAGTATACATATACATTTGTCTCACACCACAGGGTTAAGGTTAAGGAGTCTTGAAACAACAGAACTCATCCTTAAACAGTACAATGTTTTCAAAACATTTTGCTATCATCCTTGTCTTCCTCTTTCTCACATCTTACTCAATTGCAGACACCACTTCTTGGGTAAAAGCTGGTTATTACTATTCCGGCAGTGAAATGGAAGCTTCAGGCATAAAATCCACACTTTTCACACACCTCTTATGTGCTTTTGCTTTTATAAATACCACAAACTGCAAAATATTTATAAACTCTTCTGAGGAACACAAATTCTCTACCTTTACCAACACAGTAAAACTTCAAAATCCATCTGCTACAACTCTTTTATCAATCTATACTGCAAGAGAAAACTCTTCATTTTTTAACTCATTGATAAACCAATCTTCTTATAGAAAATCTTTCATTGATTCTTCTATCCAAACAGCAAGAAAATACGGGTTTCAAGGAATAGACCTTTTTGGAGTCTTACCAAAGGAGGGTAAAGAACTTGCAAATTTGGCTACCCTTTTGAAGGAATTGCGAATCGCGATAATTTCTGAAGCAAGAAACACCAACAAACCGGAGTTAGTTTTGGTGATGGCAGGTTATTATGTTAAAGCTTCAGATTCCTTAAGTTACCCTTTTGAATCAATGCAAAAGTATTTGGATTGGGTTCATTTTGTTGCATATGATTACTATCTTCCTAAAGAGGACAATGTCACCAATTTTCATGCAGCTTTGTATGGTTCATCTGGTTGGGAAAATACTGATTCAGGTATTAAGGAGTGGAGAAAGAGGGGATTTGCTTCTAACAAACTTGTAATTGGTCTGCCTTATCATGGATATGCATGGAGACTTGCCAAATCAGGCGAAGGTGGTGTTGGATCACCAGCATCTGGTCCTGGTCTTACAATGGAAGGTTCAATGAGTTATAAGTTTATAAAAAGTTATATCAGAAGTTTTGGTGATGGAGTGGTTTCATGTTATAATGATACTTTTGTCGTGAATTATTTCACTGTTGCATCTACTTGGGTTAATTTTGATGATGTGGAAGTTATTAAAGAAAAGGTTTCTTATGCAAAGAAAAATGGATTACTTGGTTACAATGTTTTCCAAGTTGGGAATGATGACAATTGGGTCCTTCCAAAGGCAGGTAAATTTTTTCTACCCTCTTTGGATTATTTTTCAATTCAAAATATTTGACTTGAAAATTTGACATAATTGACTGATTCTGAAATGCTAAATATGTGTTAGTGATACTCATAGTTACAAGAACGGTTCATTTTAATCTTGTTAATTGGACCATAGTATTTAAATACAAGTTGTACTTTAGACACCCTAAGCTTGATTAATAGTAAGGTACTACAACCGCACTATCACAATGGTAAGCACAATTGACCGAACTCCATGATCTGACATTCTGTGTTATTTGTCTAGGTTTTTTTGGTATCATTTTACTTTTGAACAAACAACATCTTTCTCTACCCTTGTTCCCTAGTCAAATTTCAGATATTAATTTGAGTAATATAAATTAAATACCATGATTTTGACCTATAAAAATAGAATAGTTGGTTAAGGTGGACACATCAAAATATCAATATATTCTTGTTTTAATTCTTGATTAACATTTGGATCACTTTCTTCAGCTTATGAAGTAAATGAAGATCATCATAACAGAAGGTTGCTGATAGTTGTTCTGGTTACTGCTTTGACTTCTACCGTTCTCTTGGGAATAGTATTTTGCTACTACCACAAAGGTAAGGAGTATATAGTTAACTTTCACCCTAGCGTGATAATTTGAAAAATAAATAAAGAGATTGACGTGCACAATTTTCACTTTTTATTTATCGAACACCGTTTGGCAGGAACAGTGATAACTATTACAAGAATGATGTACAGATTGAGGATACATTTATCAGCACCTGAAGAAGATCTCAATGGAAATGGTTCTGATTTGATAGTATTTGATTATCTCACAATAAAACTTGCAACAAGTTACTTCTCAAAAGAAAATAAGGTTGGAGAGGGTGGATTTGGTGCAGTGTACAAGGTAACATTTGGAAATTCATGTGTTTCTGAAATATTTCATGCAAATAGAAACTGTGAAATGTAAATTCAAGATTATCAAAGTTGAGAATTACAGTGGTAACTTTTTTTTTAAAGGAATTACTATGGTAACTTTTTTTTTATTCTCGTCCAGTATGTGCAAGTGGCACCAAAATACTCGCGGCCAAATAATAACAATACAAAGGCACCGAAATAACCGGAAACCTATAAATCCAAGTGCCAAACAGCCAAAAAACTCCTACCAGTGGAAACCACAAAAAACACAACAGAAACACTTCCTGAAGAAAAGCGCAAACAGCAGCAAATGTAAAGAAGGCATACCCCAGCCTCAGCACCCGCACCACACCAACAGCACAGCTACCGCAACATACAATCTGTCGGGTCCCAACTCCATTTGTAGAACAAACATGCCGGCAATTTCAGCCGTTCCAAAGTCCACCTCCACGACAGAATCATGATTCTGTCGTTTCAACATCATTCCAACATTCCCAATGAATGTACAGATTCGGAAGAGTCCAAAAATGAAAACCCAGCCATCTAAATAATCCACCCCACACCTCCGTAATCACCTCACGATGAAGGAAAAGATGATCAGATGATTCGAGCTCCCGCACCTCCCTAAGGATAGTAATGATGTGAATTTCTATGCATTAAATACATTGTTGAGATATTTTAATCTCGTTAGCCCCAAAACTATATTATCTACGTAATATCCAGTACACTAACACATCCATCAAATTTAACATTTTTTTTTTGAAGAAGCCAGCAAATTTAACATTAAAAACTAATTTAATTTAACATCGGTGCATGAATCAGACCTACATAGATGGAATTTTGCAAGAAAATACATCTATTAATTTAATATTGATAAATTTTCATAACCATAGCCTTGACAATCATTCAATGTGGGAGTTTGAGCTATCTATTAAGAGAGAAAGAATGAATGTAAAATGTGATATTATTATTACTTGCAAATGAATGTACAAGGAGTATTTATACAAAAGTGTAGGAGCATAGTAAACTAAGGTGAGGTAAGCTCACTATATTACTTCTAAACACTCTAATCTTAGTTGCTTGAGATGCAAGTAATATCCTCTTTGTGTGTACTATCTAATACAATCCACCATCTTATAAACTGGCTTTGTAGGTGTAAGTTACCCGCCATCATGTTACTTTAGTCCTCGGTGTGAGGTGGTGTATTAGACTCAACCCCAAATCTAAGAGGATATGCTTGCTCTCAACACTATATTTTTTGAACTTTAATGGATGCAGAGTTGTTAGTTATGCCATGTTTTCTGTTATGTAGTGACTAGTTGTTTTCTAAGAATTTCCTCTTCAATTTTGCAAATTTATCAAAATTTGAAGTCTCTCCACTTTGTAAACAACTTTAACTTTAACCTCAGAGGAAGGAAGGACTGTAGATATTAATGGACCATAAATATCAAGTATACAAGTTATTATGTTACATCCAAGCCATAAGTTGAGAGTATAGTAGAGTAATTCTCTAATGACAATGTTATGATTTTGTTTTTGTCAGGGGAAATTACGTAATGGAGTAGAAATAGCTGTCAAAAGACTGTCAAAAACATCAAAACAAGGACTTGAAGAGTTCAAAAATGAGATCACACTTACAGCAAAACTACAGCATGTTAATTTAGTTAGACTTTTGGGTTACTGCACAAAAAGGAACGAGAAGCTTCTGATCTATGAATACCTCCCAAATAAAAGCTTAGATCATTTTCTCATTGGTTTGTAACATTACTTGTCCCTATTAAGTTTAGTTTTCTTCTCAAAGAAATAGGAAATTAATTTTTTATTTGCTACTAAATTCAATTAATCTTCGAAGCAGCAATGATTGAGAATTGAATTTAATGCAGATCCAAGGAAATCAATTTTGCTAGATTGGAGGAAGCGTGTGAATGTCATTGAAGGGATTACTGAAGGCCTTCTTTATCTCCAAGAGTACTCAAATTTTACCATAATCCACCGAGATATTAAAGCTAGTAATGTTTTGTTAGACCATGAGATGAATCCGAAGATATCAGATTTTGGCATGGCTAAACTTTTTGAGAAGTATGAACTTGAAGCAAATACAAGCAGGATCGTGGGAACGTAGTAAGTAAATTTTAATCACTTATGTGTTATTGTTGTTCCTTGGAGGACTCTAACCACGTGTATTGCCTTTTGTAGTGGGTATGTGCCTCCCGAGTATGTCAGAAAAGGTATATACTCACCAAAGTATGATGTTTATAGTTTTGGAGTCCTTCTCTTGCAAATCATAAGCGGAAACAGGACTTCACGATATTACGGCCCACATGAAAATATGAACCTTTTGGAATATGTAAGTTATCATTCACACTTCCGTTTTCTGTAAAATAT
>Ga0228710_1008731_pt1 | contig 14402 bp, 8 predicted proteins | sample MedpolnodulmetaG_FD_177995 | JGI IMG/M metagenome (GOLD analysis project Ga0228710, IMG submission 177995) | Root nodule microbial communities from Medicago polymorpha collected in Santa Monica, California, United States - pink nodules | ecosystem: Host-associated > Plants > Roots > Nodule...
CTTTAAAAGGTTAAGATGATTCAATTCCATGGTTTGCAAACAACACTATACATATAGCAAACATTTATAATTTTAGTTTCTAAAATTATATATAGCAACTATATATATAGCAACATTTATACAAACAGCACCATATGTATAGCAAACGCTTAGTTTCTAAAAAACAGCAAACATTTACAATATGCAAACAACACTATACATATAGCAAACAACACTATTCAACAACTATTTGTTTATAATTTTAGAAACAACATTATAAATATTATATAGTACAACGAAAAGGAAAATATACTCACAGTTTCGAAGTCGTACTCGACGATGTATGTTCTGTACTTCACTTGTAGGTTGTTGATTGCCTTGTCATATTCTGAAACTAGGTTTTTGAGTAGAGGACTTATCAAAAACAAAAGTGAAATTTCTGTTATGTATAAACCGCAACAAAAAAATAATTACATTAAAGGAATATGTGTTCAAATGTTTACCAGTTAGACAATGATACGACAGAAGAGTTTCAATATTTCTGCCGTCCATGTTTTCTAAAATAGAATTAGAGTTAGTTGACATGAATTAGTTAGATGGAGGAAAGCATATAAGGGAATAGGGAATATAATTTACGGTATTGAGTAGTATATAAAGCATAACCAAGTAGCTAGTAAAGAATCAAAGAAAAGAAAAAGGTATGTTAACTAACCAGATGATGTTTTCAATGATTATGTGAAGTAAAGCGATTTATGAGTGATGTTGCTTTCAGTATGTTGTGAACCAAGAGTAAACCAAGAAATAAAGCGTTGAAATAAACAATATGTGAAAGCAATTTGTTTTGTTTTGTTTAAAAAAATAGGGCAGATTTGTTTGTTCAATAAAATAGGAGATTAGGTGTGATCTGTTGAGAACACTTCAACGAAATAGGGCCGATTTGTTTTGTTCAAGAAAATAGGAGATTAGGTGTGATCTGTTGAGAACTCTTCAAAAAATAGGGCCGATTTGATCTATCAAAAAAATAGGGTTAATAATTAAATAGGGGTAATACAGTAAAATTAAGCATTAGGGTTAGGTTAAATCTAGGGCAACAATTAGCTTTCGGATTAACTTTAATAAACAAGAGATTAATTTTTCAGAGGGGTAACCTTGGCGCAATTGGTAAAGTTGTTGTCATGTGACTGAAAGGTCACAGGTTCAAGTCCAAGAAACAGCCTCTTGTGTAAAAACAGGGTAAGGCTGCGTACAATACACCAAATAGTGGGACCCCTTTCCAGACCCTGCGTATGCGGGAGCTTTAAGTGCACCGGGTTGTCCTTTATTTAAATTAATTTTTCAGATGTTTTAGAATACAAAATTATTTTTAAACTTCATTGAAACAATACTAATTTAAGATAAGATTTTTTTTTGTTAGATTGACGAAATGACAAATAATCATTGAAACTTACGTACACAAGTGGAAGAGATGGGGTTCGAACCCCGTCATACGTCGGACCTAATAATATGTGGACAAATAAGCTTTTTTTTTTTTATTAATTTCAATAATAGGGGGCATGTGGATGGACAAATAAGCTTCATCAAATAAATGTTTGAATCTTTGTCTAAGAAAGGTTTCGGCACACCCAAATACGAGGAACTAACTAATGAAAGATTTTTTTTTAAAAAATAAGATAAAACAATACGGTATTGATGATGTCCAAGTACATTAACACATCATTGTCCTTCTCTAAATTGTGTGTCAAACATAGTATAAAATCATCATCGTTCAAAAATCATGATCATATTTGAATATTTTCCAAATCTATAATCCAATTGCATGCATCAGAGCCACCCATGTTTTGCTAAGATAGTTAATGAGATATCTTTGAAACTTATCAAGACGAAAAACAGGCTATGTTCATAATCTACTCATTTATTAAAACTTCCAAAACTTACAAGTCATATGTCACATTATGAGTCAAAAAGAAAAAAAAAACGTCACATTATATATACACCCAATTTGTTGTTACATTTTATTAGAGTCCTAAGCTATTGTCATAATTTTTCATAAGGTGACACATAACAAACTCCTTAATTCTCTGAAATATTTTTACAAATGATTAATTATATTTAATTTCTAATCAGATATCTAAACCAGGGTTTATCTTCATCACACCACACTGAATAATTCTAATTTATCAATGTAACATTGTCATGTCCTTTTTTTGTGTTGTGTAAACGCATGCATCATGGAATTGCATTGAATTTTTTTTTCTTTTTCAGTGGAATCAGGATCCTGAATTTTGATTAATTATTACTACTAATTAAATGTAATCATAGATTTTATTTTTGTTTTAATATGAAGGATTTTCTCGTTTACAATTGAATTAAGGCACATTTGGATGTTATGTTAATAGTTTGTCTTTGTTTTCCAGTGTTGTAGTGAGCTGAAACCATGGCAGTTGAAAGGTCTGGAATTGCCAAAGATGTTACAGAAGTGAGTTTGTGTATTTTGATGACATTTTGTGTGATATTTAATGTGTTTTCTTTCTAATTAAATGTTTCTGTGGATTACATACTAATGTCTGTTGTTTATTTTGTATAGTTGATCGGAAAAACCCCATTAGTATATCTGAATAAAATCGCAGATGGTTCTGTTGCTCGGGTTGCTGCCAAACTGGAATTAATGGAACCATGCTCTAGTGTAAAAGACAGGTAATCATTTAGGTTTCTTCCAATAGTACTCTAATATATTATTTGAGTTTTGGTTCTTGCTTTTGTGAGCAACATTCTTTGAATTGGCTTGTGACTTTTTTCGCCTTTGCAATGTATGTTATAAATGTAGGATTGGCTATAGTATGATTGCTGATGCAGAGGAGAAGGGACTAATTACGCCTGGCCAGGTTGGTACTTGTTAAAGATTAAAATGAAAATTCGTAGGATTGGTCATTGAAAGTGATGCTTCTAACAAATTAGCAGTTGTTTAAATTCCAGATGAATTATACATTGTTAATTTAGTTTCTGCGACAACTTTTATGTTGAATACTAGGAAATACGATAGGTGAGAGAAAGATTTACCAGTACTAATTTGGTGTATCTTAGTTCATTATCACTGGCAGTGTTATCACGGAAATAGAGGTTTGTTCAAATTCCGCTATGCAACAGTGTTATAGCCCCACTATCTCACAATATTTTGTACTAAATAGTGCATCGCGGAACAATAGCACTTTGTTCAAATTCCGCTAAGCAATAGCGCTGCTATAGCTGTTATTTAACAAAACTGATCATTGGTAATAACGTTGTTGCATGCGGACTATTGAAGAGTGTCCTCATTGAGCCAACAAGTGGCAATACGGGCATTGGATTGGCCTTCCTGGCAGCAGCCAAAGGCTACAAGCTTATCATTACAATGCCTGCTTCAATGAGTCTTGAAAGAAGAACCATTCTTCTATCTTTTGGAGCTGAGTTGGTTCTGACAGATCCTGCAAAGGGAATGAAAGGGGCAGTTCAGAAAGCTGAAGAGATATTAGCCAAGACTCCAAATGCCTATATCCTTCAACAATTTGAAAACCCCGCCAATCCAAAGGTATCTATCTACTCATTTGTTTTGTTCTAAAACTTTGGTAGTTAATGGTCGACAGCTTTGGATGACACATTTGTTATTATCGTTGTATTTACAGGTGCATTATGAAACCACTGGTCCAGAGATATGGAAAGGCACTGGAGGGAAAGTTGATGCCTTTGTTAGTGGTATAGGTACTGGTGGTACCATAACAGGTGTTGGGAAATATCTTAAAGAGAAGAATTCCAATGTTAAGGTTATCTTTAATTTTTCTTTTTTCCTAGACAACACTAAGATGAAAAAGTGCAAGATATGGTTCTGATTTATAGCCTGTAGTTATCCTCTCCTCTCTCCTCCTAATTTCTCGTTTTGTTTCAATTTTTATATTATGCAGCTGTATGGGGTGGAGCCAGTTGAAAGTCCTGTACTGTCCGGAGGAAAGCCTGGTTAGTTATAACACTGTTTTGTTCCTTAGAGTTGAAATAAGAACTTACTTTCGAAGCTGTTGCTGATGTGCAAATTGCCATGATAAACGTCTAGGTCCACACAAGATTCAAGGGATTGGTGCTGGTTTTTTTCCTGGGGTATTGGATGTTAGTCTTCTCGACGAAGTAGTTCAAGTAAGTTTTAATTTTTTTTTTAATAATTATAATGGTGTACTAAAACCCGGGGTGTTGGATGTTAGTCTTGTCGATGAAGTAATTCAAGTAAGTTCCCGGGGTGCTGCTTTAGTTTTTACTGGCTTCCTAAAAGGCTAAAACCCTTCCTACCAAAACCATTCTCTCAAATAATTTAACAGTTAAAGTTTGTGGAGAATGCACAAAAAGCCAATTACGGGCTTATTAAATCCTGGTTTACTAAATCTTAGGCACCGACTAATGCACCACAATACACACTTATTTATCATGTGAATGTAATTTTTAGAAGATGATGATGGTGTCATTATTTTGCAATTTTTTTGGACATTTGTGAGACTGACAATTTATAATTTGTTAAACCTTATTGTGTGATTTGACAGATATCAAGTGATGAAGCAATAGAAACTGCAAAGCTTCTAGCCCTTAAAGAAGGCCTATTTGTAAGTTCTAAATAGTTTCTCTTTCGTTTCGTGACTCATAAGATAGCAAAAAGACCAGAAAATATCAATTTGTTGAGCCTCTGTTCTGAATATTGTTTTAGGTTGGAATATCATCTGGAGCTGCTGCGGCAGCTGCCATTAAGATAGCAAAAAGACCAGAAAATGCTGGAAAGCTTATTGTTGTAAGTTGATTGAATCCATAAAAATTTTGATAAAAATATTTTGAATATTTGGCACAGTTGGTATGTTAGGAAAAAAAGTGTTTACATCATCGACAATTTTCATTTTGATATGGTGCAGGTTCTTTTCCCTAGCTTTGGTGAGAGGTACCTATCCTCTGTGCTGTTTGAATCGGTGAGACGGGAGGCTGAAAGCCTGACTTTTGAACCATGAATTTCAGTTGAAGGCCGAAATCTGAATCGGTATTGATAGATGGATTTTCAATGGCAAAGCCAGGTTGCGTTTCTGAATTAAAAATTACTTCAAAAGAAAAAAATAATTGTTAATTTTACAGAAGACTCCTGAATCTATTCTGTATTCAACATTTAGAAGAGTACTGAAAAATAATTTCGTTGGTTGAGAAGCCTTTTCTATTTAATTTTATTGTCATCATCATTTACATAGCTCAAATTTAGTTGTAAAGTGAGAGTTGGACTTTCATTGTATGTCATGGAAGTATCATCTTATTGTCCTGTAATTACAACTCAAATGATAAAAGACTGCATAGTGATTTGATATTCTGGGGCGCGGGTCCAAACCTGCAATTCGCCACTTCTCAACACTTAGAGTTTAGCCTCTTAGTCTTCTATAAACTCTAATTTTATATTAATTGGGATATAAAATAATTTTCTCAAGATCAAGACATTACTAAGTACTAAACATGTGCGAGAAGTTGAAGTAAAACCACACCAAAGTACAAGATGTGTCAAAGGTGGGCTAAACAGAACTCTGAGTAAAAGTGAAACAAACCAAAGAAACTAACTACCAAAATCTTCTGTCAAAAACATGACACCAGTAAAATAAACCAGCTAAGCTAGACAAGACTGAATCATTGCTGACAGACATGGACCAGCAGAAAGAATGTTTGTACATAACTAGGGACAAATTTAATCTTGACTACAAAAATTAAAATATTGACGGTTAAATTCAAGAAATTGTTTTCTTTAGAATGAAAAATGAAGATACTTTCTGTGCAAAAATTAAATATTTAGAAAGGACTTCTTAATTTTAAATATTACAACAGGATTACTTGTCATGCATGATTACAATAACGTTTTTTTACTGATAACTTATATAATTTTTATTTATGTTTATCGACAATGTTGTACTGTATGAAGAAGTTTATAGCAGTAACATTTGTCACGTGAATACAATTATTTTGACTCAATTATTACACTCATTGAAAACAAAGAAAAGAAGTGATAAACAATTTAATAAATCTTGAGAGGACAAAGAAAAAGGACTATCTAATGTATTAGACTGACGTACAAAAGAATGACACTTTATTTGCTTATTCGGACGGGAACAACTCGAAGGGGTTGTGCCTTTTGCAAGGTAATGCCGAATTTATCATTCATGTCCATATCTTCTGGTTTCATGTCACCTTCAAGCTTCCAATCGAAGGAGTTGACGAGCGACCCCAACATTAGTAGCAGCATCCTATTAGCCAACTGTAAGCCGGGACATATTCTTCGTCCAGCACCGAATGGTGCAAGCTCAAAATTACGGCCTTTGACATCAATATCTGACCCCAAGAACCTTTCTGGGGAGAACAAAGTTGGATTCAACCAAATAGTGGGATCTCTCCCAATAGTCCACACATTAACCATCACCTGTGCATCCTTCGGGATAGTGTAGCCACCTATGTCAACATTCCTCTCAGCTTTCCGTGGTAGTAAAAGTGGCACTGGCGGGTGCAACCGAAGTGTCTCTTTTACAATTGCCTGTAAGTATGGGAGCTTAGAAATATCTGACTCCTCAAGTGGGACACTACAACCAATCATTTGCTCCAACTCTTTTTTGGCCTTCAACATAGCTTCTGGGTTACGGATAAGCTCAGTCATTGCCCATTCGAGGGTGGATGCTGTTGTATCTGTTCCAGCAACAAATAGATCCTATGAAACACAATTCATAACAATTTAAGTCAGCCTTTTTGATTATATATAGCTTGATCATAGTTAATTTGAAAGAATTAAATAAAACTAGGAAAGACGAAGAGAATATATACGTACATGTGATAGATGTTGGATCATGTTTTTGTCCATAAACTCATTGTCTTTGGAAATGTTGAGCATGGCATCTAACATGTCTTTGTTGGTGTCTACACCGTTGGCTTCCCTCACCTTCAAACGTTGGTTAACCAAGTCTTCAAAGATGTCTAACACTTTCCTTACATTTTTTGCTTGTTTTCTTTTTACGCCTTGCGGGTCAAGCATCTTCAATATAGGAAAAAAATCTGCCACATTTGGCGAGCCAACGAGTTTTGTAATATTAGTCACCAAGTCCTTGAACTCTCCTGCTTCACCATTAGACTGAATCAAATCCACAGAGAAAATTGTGTTCGATAACAGATTTATGGTGGTCTTGAACACCGCTGTTCCGATATCTATTGCTTCACCGATTTGACTGCTTTGATCGATATCATTGAGAAGCTGTTGCATTTTCTTGTGTCTAACGTCTTGACTAGCATCAAGAGTCTTGTGAGAAAATAACTGAGTGTTGCATATTTTTCTCAATTCCTTCCAAAGAGGTGCAACTGGTATGAAAGCAAGACTATAGTTCTCGTGGTTGAGAACCGACACAGATTGTGGAATGGTTCTATTAGACAAGAACTGGTCATTGGTTAGAAGCACCTCTTTTGCCATGTCGGCTGAGGAGACGACGACAGTGGTTATTCGGCCAAACTTGAGACTTATTATAGAACCATGAATCTTTGCAAGATTGGCTAAGGATTTGTGAGGCTTTTCTCCTAATTCAAGGAGGTTCCCTATGATGGGAAGAGGGGAAGGTCCTGGTGGAAGCTTAGAGTTTGGTTTTGTGATCCTTGCAAAGAATGAACGAAGAAAAACAATTATGGTAACACATGTTAAGACAATGAGAAACATAGAGTTAGGGAAATCCATTGTTATAATTTGTGAGATGAATGAATGTAATGAGTGTGTGAGTAGTTGATAAATGATGAGAGAAATTGAGTACAAGAGAGGAAATGCTGGTTGATGCATCTTCTGCTACTAAGAAGCTCTATTTATACATGATTTGTCACACACTAAAAATTAATAAGATATTGTCAAACTCCATGATTTGTTCAATAATAAATAATATAGGCTCTTTAGTTCTAAAGTCAAAAGACCAAGTCTTAATACGCATACTTCTGTTATAAATGGATAATGGTGTTGGCTCCTTTGCACTTGGCAAAAGTAAGACCAATTCCGTTTTATTTAATTTTTGAATTTTTTTTTTAATTTATTGGCGAGTCTGTTGATTTTGCTTCAATATTTGGTCATTGATCTTTTGCATGCGATGGTTTCCTTTTTGGTGAAGACATTCATGAATGTGGCTGCATTTAAATTAAACAAAAATGCATTCATCATCTTACATAAATGACACAATACATATGCATGGGACCTATTTAATAAGAACTCTCCATTGAAGGCATTTGGATTCTCTCCATTGAAAATTTTCTCAAGTTTTCTCCATTGAAATCTCAACCATCAAATATAAGAGAGAAAATGAGTGTTAAATTATAAAAAGAAAAGTGGTTAGTAGATTTTAATGAGGGAGATTGAAAATGGAGAAAACTTGAGAAAATTTTCAATGGAGAGGATCCAAATCCCCATTGAAGTCTCTGTTAATGTATTATCATTGGAATCGTTAAATCATTAATAAGTACTTTTATTAAAAAATTATAAATAAATAATGTGTGAATGTAGAGTCTATTTAAGAAGTCCTCATTAGTTTAAAGTTGATTAGGTTTTTTTAGGATCATAGTTGCGCGTGGTATACCCGTTTGTATCATAAAATGATATGTGAATAGGGTTGTAGGGCTTTTTATTTGGCCAAATTTGGGTTGACTTTTGAAATATTAATTAATTATTATATGGATAGTGTTAACTTGTGTATTCAATTCATTATGTTAAGAAGTCCAAAAAAAAGAAATATTTTCTTAAGCTTTGTGCATTCAATTCATTATAATATTAAAAATTAAATTTAATGCACGCATTCTAATACATTATTTCTACATTTGGCTTCTAAACTTGTGTCTTAAGGGCACAAGTTAACATTTTCGTTATTATATATATATATATATACACACACAGTGTTTGTAATGAAAACCGTCAAAATAGTCGGGCAGAAAATTGGATATCTTGAATGGATTGAATAACTCTGCATGGGTTCCTTTTTCATTTTTTTTTTGTTGACAAGCATGTGTTTGCTTATATACTAAAGAACGCGTTGGTTGAACTTATCAATGAATCAAAAATTGCATGTTTGGTATAATTGTGATTCTTGCAAAAAGAAAAGAAGAAACAAAACTTAGAGGAACTAGCCGAAAACCTAAGGAAGCACAAAATACATAGCCAACTATCTCATTAAAAACCTTGAAAAACCATATAGGATAAAACTAAGATGAAGAAAATAAATAATGCAGTGCTCAACTAACAAAGGAGTAGTTAACTTCTTCAAAAAAAAAAAAGAGTAGTTAACAAAATCTATATTTAGGAAGTCCAATTCTAGTTTTAGTGAAAACATTTAAAATACTAGGAGGAATAGTGTTGTTAAAATGGAGACCCAAGTTAGCTAACCTTGTCAATACATTAATTGCTTTCTCTATAAATAAGTGATATAATGAAAGTCGTTCTGCTCGTGACGTGAGAACTAAACAATTACTAAAAAAAAAAAATGATATGACATTGAATGGTGTAATCAGGTACATATTCGATCAAATTCTATGTTTATCTTTATGTTCATCAAATATTGTATTTTTTTAAGAGAAAAAATTGATTATTGTGTTTTATTATGTGAACATGAACATGGTTTAAGCCGGTTGGGTTGAAGTCGCTTCTCAACATTAATTAAGAGAAAGAATTAGTGTTGAAAGATTAAAGAAAGAAAAAAAGGAAAGAAAGGAGAAGAATCAACTCAACTTAACATAGGACATGCAGTAAGACCCGGTCATTGTCACCAAAAGAAAAGAAAAAAACACATGCATGGTCTTATCATTTTCTTGTCTTGAACCTATTTTTATATGTATGAGTATTAAATATGAATATTCATGATGAGTATAATAGTTAATTATGGCCGTCGACTATCAACTATGCTCATTATATTAGAGTTGTTTATAAACATACATGCAAATCAATTCAGTTTGGTATGAGGTGGTAAAACGACGTGAAAATGCATCCAATCCATCTCGTTAGCTTTTATTTGGTCTCTTTGAATTTATTTATTTTTTTACAAAAATAAAAAGATATTTATTCTTGTAAATTGATAGAGTGCATAATACAATACAAATTAAAAGTCGCTAAAAACAAAAAAAAATGAATATGTGAACAAACTCATGACATATGTTAATAGAATAAAACAACAGAGTACCTATGCCTACAAACATGACTATATTTAAGTCTCTAAAATATTCATGTATCCGGATCTGTAATGTTGACGACGTCAAAGCTATTAATTGAATTTGTACTTGTTCAAAGCTAATCTTTCAACATAAATTAAATAAAAATCGTACTAAGACGGAAAATCAAATACACTGCACAAAATGGAAAATCAAAACAAACAAAACCCTCTTTCATTTGAATAACATGAGATGAATGAAGAAAATATCGTCGATATGATAATATGTGGCATGGGTGAAATTCAAGAATAAGGGATTTAATTGCGATCCCTATCATTTGAATTCTCAACCCCTTTGTTTGTTTGTTTGGATTAAAATGTTACTTAGGAATAGGATCTTTGACTTCAACTTTCTTTTAATCCTCTTTCATGACACATCTTATACAATGATTGTTTTGGTGTAAATATATTCATTTGGCCTTTAAAAAATATTATAATATACAATTTTAAACATTGTATATGACACATTATAACTCTACTTTCATGGGAGGGGATTCTCTCAATTTTATTTTCCTCTTTTTCCTCAAGTGTAAAGATGAGAAAGGGTTCACATGAGAGTACAATCCAATCTTAATAATTGATTTGGTAGGCGAGAGAAAGAAAAAAAAGATAAAAATTTGAATTAAAAAATTGGATTTAATTGTTGAGATACCTACATTTATCTTTCACTTACTTTTTTACTTTATACAATTTTCACATGTTACAAAAATATACAAAAACACAATTAGTTTTATGTATCCATTTAACATTATTTTAAAAATAAAATCTCTCAAAAAAAATTTAAAAATAAAATGTATCTATTTAAGGACATAAATATCATTTTATCTGCATAGATGGATATCTATTTACACCCTTAATCCCAATTAGGTTAGTGCCAGTGCCACTCATCCAATTCAAAATTTCTAGCCAATTATTAAATAAATAGAAGAAGAAGATATAAATTAAAGGGGGACATGAACCAAAATTCAAGTGACTCATGAAAATCTAAAATTAAAAAGCAAAATTTAATAACGAAAACACTCATAAATATAAAAGGAAGGATTAAATCCACCAAATAAAGTCTTGTGGTGGAAAGATCAAGTTAGCTAATTTATATAAGAGAACACAAGTGAGCATTTGAGAAGAAAGCTTTGCATGTACAACTGGACATCTACTTTTATTATACCGTTAATATTGAATTAATGTTGTATTCAAAAAAGGACCGGAGTGATGTTTATTAAAAAATGTTGTTATTTTCTTACATTTACAATAAAGAATATGACATGATACCCTTAGTTACTTAATTGGAGAGGAACAATTCGAAGGGGTTTGGCTTTTTGAAGAGTAAGTCCAAATTTATCATCCATATCCATATCTTCTGGTTTCATGCCACCTTCAAGCTCCCAATCAAAAGAGTTAACTAATGAACCCAACATTAACAATAACATCCTATTAGCCAGTTGCAAACCAGGACAAATTCTCCTACCACCACCAAATGGCACAAGCTCAAAATTCCTTCCTTTGACATCAATATCAGACCCTAAAAACCTTTCTGGAGAGAACAATGTTGGATTCTCCCACAAGTTAGGATCCCTACAAATAGTCCACACATTAACTAGAACTTGTGAATCTTTTGGAATAATGTAGCCACTTATCTCAACATTTCTCTCAGCTTTTCGTGGCAGTAAAAATGGAACTGGTGGATGCTTTCGAAGTGTTTCTTTTATAATTGCATTTAAGTATGGGAGCTCAGTGATATTTGACTCTTCAAGTGGCACTCCACACCCAATTGTTTGCTTCAACTCATTCTTGGCCTTTCGCATAGCTTCTGGATTGCGGATAAGCTCTGTCATTGCCCATTCTAGTGTTGATGTCGTTGTATCCGTTCCAGCAACAAATATATCCTATATAGAATAAAAAACAATTCACATTAATTAAGTGAACCTTTTGGCTTGATCACAATTGATTATAATTTAAAATTAATAATTAAATGAAACTAGGAAAGAGAGGAGGAGAATATATATTATACATACATGTGATAGATGTTGAATCATATTTTTGTCCATAAACTCATTCTCTTTGGAAATGTTGAGCATGGCATCTAACATGTCTTTATTGGTGTCTACACTTGTGCCTTCCCTCATCTCCAAACGTTGGTTAACCAAGTCTTCAAAGATGTCTAACAATTTCTTAACATTTTTTGTTTGTCTTCTTTTTAAGCCTTGTGGGTCAAGCAACTTCAATGCAGGAAAAAAATCAGCCACATTTGGTGTTCCAGCAAGTTTGGTTATATTTGTCACCACATCCTTAAACTCTCCTGCTGCACCATTTGAGTGAATCAAATCCATAGAGAAAATGGTGTTTGATAGTAAATTTATGGTAGTCTTGAACACTATTGTTCCAATGTCTATTGCTTCACCAATTTGACTGCTTTGACGGATATCATTGAGAAGTTGTTCAATTTTTCTACGCCTAACGTCTTGGCTGGCATCAAGACTCTTGTGAGAAAGTAATTGAGTGTTGCATATTTTTCTCAACTCCTTCCAAAGTGGTGAAATGGGCATGAAAGCAAGACTATATTGCTCATGGTTGAGAACTGACACAGATTGAGGTATGTTTCTCTTTGACAAGAACTTGTCATTGGTTAGGAGAACCTCTTTAGCCATTGCTGCTGAGGAGATTACAACAGTGGTTATTTGGCCAAACTTGAGACTCATTAAAGGGCCATGAATTTTGGCAAGTTTGGCCAATGACTTGTGAGGCTTTTCTCCTAATTCTAGGAGGTTCCCTATGATTGGAAGAGGGGAAGGTCCTGGTGGAAGCTTATAGTTTGGTTTAGTTATTCTAGTAAGGAGTGAACAAAGAGCATGAATGGATAAGCATGTTAACAGAAAAACAAGAACACAACTTACAAAGTCCATTGTGTCTTGAAAATGATGATCTCAATGTGAGTGAATATTTTGTGATGACAAATAGTAAGGGAAGAAGGATAGGAAACTCAAGAGAGTGTTGGTTGATGCATCTCTCCTTTGCTGGCAACCCAATTTATACATGATCCTTCAAACACAAGTAGAATTAATATTAGTTTAATGATCAATTTTGGCATAAACTTCCACAATGTAGGTTCAAATCAAATTAATGTTGACTATTTTGAAGAAAGAAAAATATATACTACATATATGTGCATAGACTGAGTCTTCCAGTAAAATTCTTAGAGCCAATTCAAAACCAAAATCACACTTCGGCAAATAAGGTCCAAGAATCATGTACTTGTTTTCTTTCTTTCTTTTTCTTTTAAATAAAAATCCTCACTGCCATGATTAAATTTTGTGTTCGAACCCGCGTCCTAACACATCAAATGTCTCTGCAACTACCATTTGAACCGTACTTATAGGACATTTATATACACTTATATTTAACATTTGCTTTTAACCTTTGTCAAATATGATGTTTGTGAATAAGTTCAACTTGTACATTTTAAACTAGAGTTTAAATTATTATTTTTCTATGTGAAACGGAATTTTATTACAAGAATTTCATCACCAACTTGTCCTATTTAACAAAGAACTATCTTCTTGTTCCATACTAGACACCTATGGCTAAGATTGACCAGGTCTCTTATTATTTGGTCAAAAGATGTATTCAAGACTTACGATATATGGGTTTGGCAATTTTACATATGGACAGTACCTCCAAGTACCGGCCGATACTAAGTTGAAGATGCTTCTTTTTAATTCTAAGACGAAGAAATTAATTAGAATCAACCACTTTAACAAAAATATATTGATATTTAATCAAGACCTATAGGAAAAGGTCAACTAGGAAAGATTTGAACAATGTTGAGTTACTAACATTGTGTTTTTAGCAGTTACCAACATTGTTAGTATTATTCTTTCCAAAAAAAACATTGTTAGTATTATGTTATTAGCAAACCTTAATTTTTTTGAAACGGTTTAGCATACCATAATGCTTACATCTTACCATCTTTTTTAGTTTTAGAAAATACATATACAAAGTATACATTTACTATGATAAAAAGATGGTGCAAAATAATATAATAAAAAATGGTGTAGAGCATACTTTTTTTTTTTTTCCTTTTGTTCTGTTTTTCTTTGTTTTGCTATATCTTTTGAGGCATGTATGAAATAAATATAAAAATAATTTCTCACAATAAATATAACAACCATCCTTAAAGCAATGAAAATG
>Ga0228710_1008733_pt1 | contig 14400 bp, 5 predicted proteins | sample MedpolnodulmetaG_FD_177995 | JGI IMG/M metagenome (GOLD analysis project Ga0228710, IMG submission 177995) | Root nodule microbial communities from Medicago polymorpha collected in Santa Monica, California, United States - pink nodules | ecosystem: Host-associated > Plants > Roots > Nodule...
TTTATTTAATTTCTTTTCTTTTTTTTTTTTTTTGAAGAAGCTAAAATTCTATTTTGTTATTATTTTCGATAATTTATTAGTTGTTATCATGTAGAAATGCAATAGATGCCTATAATGTATTAAAAACAAAATTTATAAAAAGTAGCTTTATGAGTTTGTTTACTATTGTGAGATAAAAGCTATAGTTGTAAAATTTGGAGGTTGGCACAAGTTTTTACATATCATAAGGTTGTTCTTTGGAGATTGGCATAAGGTTTGATAAAAAAATCTTCACGTTTAATAGGCATCTTCACACTTAGTGCCACGAATGTACCCTTCCGCAAAGCACTCTTGAGAGAGGATTTGGCTAGGGAAAGCCTTCCCTAATGCAAGTATGGTTGCGTTCCACGGTGCAGGAGCATGTCTAGAACGTGCACTGTTCCGCGCAAAATTTCCATTCGAATCACTTTGTGGCTTGTTACATCCTTTTGATGTTTAAGCAAACACAAGGCTTAGTGATAGAACGGAGAAATTGATAATTCTATTATTGTTGATTTGTGTTACAATCAATCTTATCAGATGCATTTTCTTTATAAATTGTCTTTTTTATGTTTCTTGCAATTGGACCTGTCAAAAAAAAATGTGTCCTGCAAATGCAATTCGGGTTGTGCACATTCTTTTTTGTATCTTTGTTATGCAAATTTCACATGCTTGAAATTCAAATCGCAGTAGCAAACAAAAACTCAAACTCATAGAAAACAGTTGCTACTATATATATAATTTTCTATTTCGATTAACAAGAGGGCCAAAACCAGTAGAAAAAATCTACACAGCATTCAAGTGAGGGATATCTAACCTCAGCTAATAAAATATAACTAATCTGAGTCGGACAAAATTCGTAGAAAATTTGTAAGAGCATCCACACAAGTATTAGCTTCACGGTAAATGCGAGAGACCTTCACCTTCCTCTACAGTTGAAATAACCTTCGAATCTTCCAACCCAAGCTCCACCCTGGAGAGGAAACTCTCTCATCATGAACTAACATTTGCACAACTACATGTGAATCAACATGAAGCTCCACATTCTTAATACCAAGCCTCCACGCAGAACGCAAACCTATGCAGACCTTCTAAGTTTAGTCATTAATTTAAATAGTTTTTTAGTCAATATAAAATTTTCCTGAACTGCACGTAGTTTTAGTCCCAAGTATTTTTAGATGATTTTTTTCAAACATGTTTAAAATATTATAAAAAGTTCCTATGCGTAAAATGTGTTCAAAATTTGACGTCTAAATTCATATTTTTGTTATATCTTGAATGTTTTGACATTTAAAAAATTCAGATTTTATTAATAAAAAATCATATTTGATTCATCACATGTTTAAAAAAAATCTAAATGCAAGAAAATGAACTTTTCATAATGTTTTAAACATGTTTGAAAAAAAACCATTAAAAAATGTAAGAGTTTAAGGATAATTAAACAAATTTAATTAGTTTTGGCAAGGACTAAACTTTTTTTTTTAGCAAAGCAAGGACTAAACTTAGAAGATCCCTATTTTGTTTGGACAGAAAGATATTTAACTCTAGGAACATGCACCTAGCTTTTGACCTATTTTATTTTACTCGAATTTTTATTGTGTGTTAATCCCCAAATTCTTAGGAAAAAGAGACCCTAGTAATCCAGAGTTCGATCAGAAGTTAAGTAAAGTCTAACAAGAGTTTTCCACGCAGAAATCGATTTCAGCTTCTCTTGAACAATTCATCATTTGGTGTAATTCATTAATTACTTGAGACCACTTACTTGGTTACTCAAATTTTTATTTAAAAAAAAAAAACTAAATCAACATCATTCATTATATATTTTTTTTATTAATTTATCGTCAAAATCAAATTTGAATTATGATGAAAAAAATAGTTAACTCTTTATTCATTTAATTTAAGGCCAACTATTTAAAAGATCGAATATGATTTATTTATTTTTAAGGGAAAGATCAAATATCTATTATATACTCTTTTTTAAAAGATCAAAATAAAATATATTACTAAATAAGTCGTTCCGGCATAAGTTGTACTAAAAGACTTAATAAGAGTTACAAAATTGCATTACAATGAAAAACAAATAGCAACAAAGAAACAGGTTAAGTCCCTCAAAAAAAGAAACAAGTTACGACAGATAACCATGGAATAGGATTAAGCCTCCAAAACTTATAATTAAAATCGAAAGTAATAAACTTCAATTTGAACCACCAAAAAGATTGAAGTTTAACTTTTTCACTTAAAGTTTGCAAGTGATCCTCCTTATGCTGAAAAATGCATCTATTTCTTTGCTTTCAAATAACTCAAACTACAGAAAACAAATAATATTAAGAGCCAATCCAATGTTTTTGAATAACCATCTAAATTTAGTATTCATGTCATTTTATTTTATTTTTCACTTTTGTAAGCATTATGGTGTTTTATGCTATTAATTTCAATGTTGTAGGTTTGTTTACAAATTCATCATTTTCAGTTTTAATGAATTTGTATTGTTTTCGATCTAATGTATCGACTAAATGAATGAACATCTTATTTTTAATATAAAAAAAAAGGACGAAAAATTAGCATAGCACTACACCATTTTTTAAAATTTTTAACACTTCACAAAATGTTATGCTTTTTTAAAATGTATTTGAAAAGAATTTTTGAAAACATGACACATAGGATTGCTTTGTAAAGACTAAATCATAGGAAAAATATCATTAATGACTTTACTTGTCAGAAAACTTATAATTGTTTATAGCTTAAATTTCTATCTAAAATAATTTTTTGTCGGTAGTTACTTACCTTTTAACCCAATTTCAAATTATTTGGGCCGGTTAAAAAAAAAACATGAAATTAATTAGTTTTCCAATTTTGTTTGTTTGAAAAGTAAAGTAATTAAGAGTTACTTGAGGATGTGGATGAAGATGCGTCATTGCCCGCGTAAGCTTTCTTTCTTTCTTTCTTCGCGGTTCTTCTTCTTCTTCTTCTGTAATCATTTCCAATTTATTTATACTAATCACAAACATAAACCATTTAATTAGTTAGTAATTTTTGTATTGTTCTATGAACACAATTCGATCTCGTTTGTTAACAAGAACAAGAATGTCGGCGGAAGACACAACTACTGGAAAAAACAACCTTGGCGGTGGTTTCTGGCCATTTTTCCGACGTTGGATCCCTACTTCTACTGACCACATCATCAATGCTGAAAAACGTCTTCTTTCTCTTGTCAAGTAATTATTACTTATCAATTTCATTATGGGTTTGTTTTTATTTCATTAGTTGAGCTTTATCTTATGAAAACAACACCTTATGACATGTTTAAAAGCTATTTTCAGCTATGAAAAATAATTTAACTTTACTATATTTTTGGTATAGGAATAGCTTATCATGATAACTGCTTATGCTATAAGCTTGAAATTAAGCTGTTTATCCAAATATGGTCTGTTATTTGTTTTCTCTTATGAATATGTTTAGTGGGTCTGTTTGGATTTGCTTATTTGCGTTTTATATTATGAAAATGGCTTATGACATGTTTAAAAGTTGTTTTCAGCTTGTTTTTACAAGCTCTCCTAGTTTGGGTATGAAAACAGCTTACAGGCATGTTTAGATTGGCTTATTTGAGCTTTTTTTGAGATTGTTTTAGAGTATTTATGAAAAGAGCTTATATGACATGTTCATAAACTGTTTTCTGCTTATTTTCATAAGCTCTCCAAGATAGCTTATGAAAACATCTTATAAATTAGGGAAATGTTAACGAGTGCCCCCGGGCACTCTTTAAGCATTTTAAATAGTAAGTTTTAAATGAAAAGTTGTGTATTGAATGCATTGGAAATTGTAATAGTTGACTTTTTAAAAGAATAATTACTAAATTTGGGATGCTTAAAGAGTGCCCCGTAGGCACTCGTTAACAAGACCCTATAAATTATACAACAAAAAAAAACTTTATTTTATCTTTAGTTATAAAAATAGATAATATGTAAATGTAATTATCATGATAAGCGCTTATGCTATAAGCAGCAAATTAAGTTGTTTATCCAAACAAGGCACGGAAATAATTTAACTTATTTTATCTTTTGTTATAGAAATAGCTTATAAATGATAGGCACTTATGCTATAAGATTGAAATTAAATTGTTTATTCAAACAAGGTCTATTATAATCAAATTATTACTATGTTTATTTTGTCAGGACTCCATATGTTCAAGAACAGGTTAATATAGGCTCTGGTCCACCTGATTCAAGAGTGAGGTGGTTTCGTTCATCTAGCAATGAACCGCGATTTATTAACACTGTTACTTTCGACAGTAAAGATGATTCTCCTACATTGGTAATGGTTCACGGATATGCTGCATCACAAGGTTTCTTCTTTCGCAATTTCGATGCTCTTGCCTCGCGTTTCAGAGTTATAGCTATTGATCAACTTGGGTGAGCAAGCTTTGCTTTTTGCAATTTGTTTTTGATTAATCGCAAATTTGATTTGATTCTTAAATCAGCAGCTAGCTAAGTGTGATGAAATAAATACATCAGCATATATATGTATACAACAATTTGATTATCTAATCATATCTCGCCATGATGTTATTTTGATATTTCATTTTCTAATCATAGTTTATAATTATTGTGTTTTCACTCTTATTGCAGTTGGGGTGGATCTAGCAGGCCAGACTTTACATGCAAAAGCACTGAAGGTGAATGTTGTAGTTAGTAAATATGAAATTGTGAAAGTTTTATCTTGTTGCAAAGCAAAATGCTAAATTTCTTATTGATACTGTATAGAAACCGAGGCTTGGTTCATTGATTCTTTTGAGGAATGGAGGAAAGCCAAAAACCTGAGCAATTTTATACTTCTTGGGCATTCTTTTGGAGGTTATATTGCTTCCAAATATGCGCTTAAGGTAGAATCTCCTTCTACATTGCATTAAAAGGACTTGTTTGTTTTTCTCCTTTTTCTCTTTCAAAGAGATAATAAATATTGTGCTGATCTATCTCTTAATATTTATGTGTAGCACCCAGAGCACGTACAGCACTTGGTTTTGGTGGGATCTGCTGGATTTTCTTCGGAAACAGAGAGGATTACAAAGTTCTTATCAACATGGAAGGGATCAATCCTGAACCAAATATGGGAATCCAATTTGACACCGCAGACAATTATCAGGTAAAATTACATTTGTGTCATTGTTCAAGTTCTTCTTCTCGCATTCTTCTTTTTGGCTGCACCAAACATTCTTTTTACTGTCAAGCAATTTGGGATCCTGATTTACGAAGTCATTCTTTTAGCATTAGCATTTTTGTGTTGCACTAAACTTTTGTTTATATAAAACTGTCTCTGTTAATATTTTTCTACATGTATTTTTCGGCAGAGGCTTAGGTCCTTGGGGTCCTGATTTAGTCAGCAAGTATACAAGTGCTAGGTTTGTAAAATACTCAACTGGGGATCTGTTGACAGATTCTGAATCGAGATTACTAACAGGTATGGCGAGATAAACCATTGATGTGCCTTGATAGTAGTAACCTGTTGGAGCATATTTCTAACTTGTGTTTTTTTTTCTATATTGAAGATTATGTTTATCATACATTAGCAGCCAAAGCTAGCGGTGAGCTGTGCTTAAAATATATTTTTTCATTTGGAGCATTTGCCAAGTCGCCTCTCCTACACAGGTTTGTTGATCATCCTCCTACTGTTGATTAGAGAACTAATAATTCATCTGTACACTTGTACATTGAAATATGTTGTGTCTTCAACTGAATGGTTGTTATGCCCAAAACAATGTGATAGAATCTCTGAATCAATAACGGAGAAATGTGGTATTGAAGGGTCAAAGGTTCTTGTAAGACTATGGCGTCTTTCAGAGAGGGACTCTCCTAACTGATTCAATTCAAAATACGTGAATGACCCCCTCTGCCTCATACCGATTAATAAAGCCTGATTGACTAGGATTCCCTTTCCTATGATTGTGGTAACCATATTCCAGCTCAATAACTAATTTCCACTCCTTGGTGGGGCCCTTTCCCCCTCCTAGAGTTGAGCTTCCAGATGGTGGGTTTCTTTGGATTCAGGTCCAACTCTTGATCCAGCTCCTGACCAATCTCTAGATTAGGACCCAGAGTCCCTATCACAATGTTATTCAGATTTCAGAAGATAGTTACTTCTAGACTATATTGATTTTGCGTTTTTTTTTTATTGGTTAAATAGTGCTCTTTTGGCATCCAATTCTCAAACCAGGTTGGTGCAAGAATGAGTGGAATTCCAGCTGGATAAATGTTTTGGCCTTTTGGGGACTTTGATGATGTTTGTGTTGTGTAGTCAAATGTTTTTCACTTACCATTACACGTTATGAAAATAACAGAAAGAAACTAAAATAAAAACTGTATGGGCAGGGTCTCCTCTGATAGTAAGCGAAAATAAAAGGCATGAAACAGAAAACAAGAGAAACGAGTGACGATTGTAACATAAATGGAGTAGTATGTATGTGATGGACCACCCCTTGAATTTGTATTTCACCGCGATAAAACTTGAAACTTGTGAAGCTAGGCCATAGAATATATGGTTTGATTCAGTGTTTATATGCAACGGAGTACTACAACTAACCCACTTGGGTTAGCCTGGTGGTATTGACTTGGGACCTGGGATTATGCTCCTCCTCAAGGTCTCAGGTTCGATTCTCTCCGGTGCTAATTTGGGTGGGCTAATTTAGCTTCTTCAAAAAAAAAAACGGAGTACTACAACTGGGTTTATCAGTGCAAATGTTGAACTAGAATTCAGCTAATAAAAGAGGATTTCCTAGGAAACAATTGAGATGAGGAAAATCGAAGCCTTCTACGGTTTGCAAATTCTATGTAAAATGTTCATGATTCTTAAAAGGTTTGGCTAAGAAATTTTCCACTGCATGCCATATGTCAATGAGATTTAGCGAAGAGTTTATTTCTCTATTGGTTAAAACATCCATTCTTCTTTTACTTGATGTACTACTATGTTGTGTACTCTGGATTCTGCTTGTGCAATGTTATTTATTAACCTATATTTCTCTCTGATTTCCTCTATTTCTCTCTGATTTGCAGTGCCTCGGAGTGGAAAGTTCCTACCACTTTCATATATGGTTTCGACGACTGGATGAATTACGAAGGGGCTCAAGAAGCTCGTAAGCATATGAAGGTTCCATGTGAAATCATCCGAGTTCCACAGGTATCACTTTCTCCATTTCCCCATGCAGTGAAGCCATTTTATATTATTTGAAGTGAACTAACAAACTAAATTCCTTATTGCAGGGTGGGCATTTTGTGTTCATTGAAAACCCATCTGGCTTCCATTCAGCTGTGTTTTATGCTTGTCGAAGGTTTCTTAGTCCTGATCCCGACAGTGAATCCCTTCCTGAAGGGCTAACATCTGCATAGACCGTGGACTATAAATTTCTGTGCTGCTGTCTGTAAATGTTTGTATCTCATTTTTTTCAAATAAACTCCCATAATTTAGTCAAGCCTTGTCCTAGTCTTGCTTAATGGAATTTACGGTTGTAAGAGCAATTCAAAGAAAAATGAACTGTAAGATAAATTTGATTGGTGATATATGTCCTCGCTCATTCATTAATTTTGTGCTATGAAAAATTCCGAATCAACAGCAATGTAAAAACACACCATCTTCGATCCTTATTCTTTCTACTCTAATGATGTGCTCTGCCAGTTTAGTGCAAGGGTTTAGCAATATAATATCAGAGAGAATTTTGTCCAAAAAAGAAGAGAGCGTGAGTTTAAAAGAAATAATAAACTCATATTGTAATGATATTTTTTGTCTGTCTAAACAATTATAGTAATCTCGATAAGTTGAATCCCCGCAATCCAACAACAAGCGAAGAAGTCCGCCTTATTCCTCCACCTCTTTCCTCTAGTATCATTGTTATCGATCAATCATATTTGTATGGTTTTGGTGCTAATCCTGATACCAGAGTTGTCAGGTTTATTGAGGACTCGTAATGGTTTAGACCCAACAGCATATCACTTCCTCTTCATTAGAAAATTATAATCTAAGAATTGATAACACATGATGATGTTACTTAGCAGCATTGATAACATGCCAAAATATATGCTATTAATACATGTGATGATGTTACTTAGCAGCATTGATGTTCATCGATTAATGTCTTAGAAATAGCAAGTTATCTTTAGCTATATATATCATTTCTTTTTTCCTTTATTATTGTCTTATGTAGAGTTGTTATGAAAAAAACAACAATATAGCTTTTATTTGCCACAGTATTGGTTGCTATTGTCATATAAGAAGCTGATAATAATGCAGACAAAATGTCAAGATGCTAAAGTAACAAATTTTGGAATCTCGAATAAGATGAAAGTTTAGAATATTTATATACATGCTGCGTTGTAATTAAAAGTTGTTGTGAGTTTTATTCGAAGTGTTTGTCCCATATATGAAAATTTCAGAATCAACAGCAATGAAAACACGCCATTTTTAATCCTGGTTTTTTCAACTTTGATGACATGCTCCTGCCAGTTTAACTTCCGTGCCTAAAAAGGTGCTTATGAGTAGAGTTTTGTTGGCTTGAGCAGAGTTTATATTCTATCAAACCACATATGATTCTCAATTGACATGGCAACAAAACCCGTCCCGTCCAGACCCGGCCTTTCCGCCCCGATTTTAACGGGAAAAGCCGATTTAACTGGGTGCGGGTGCGGTTGTAGGGGAAATTTGGGTTTTTAGTACGGGGACGGGGATGCTTATATCCGCACCCACCCCCGCCCCGCACCCGCTTTTTGAAATTTACGTTATTAAATTTTATAATCTTATTTCCACAAGCACCAACCTATTTTAATATATTATTACTCTTTAGAAACATGTTTATTATAATTATTTTCCTCTTTTGAAAAAAGTTTATTAGATCTTTAATTAATAATATAATTATTGTTTTTTGTTGCTATGAAAAAAATATGCATTTTTTAAATATTTTATAAAAAATAGAGTTTCCGCGGGTGGGGGCGGGGCCGGGACCGGGAGACCCGTCCCCATTGGGGGCGGGGTTGGGTATTCAATTATTACCCCCAATATGGTTTGGGGACGGGGATACTTAAACCCGTCCTGCCCTGTTGCCATGTTTCTCAAAGTGTACTTACAGACGGCATAATTTGTTCGGAAGAGTCCTAGGCAACAGTTTGTGTTTTTTGGATATGTACATTCAAAGTCGTTTAATGAAACCCCGGGTCCTATAAGACCTCCAAACAATTTCTTCCCGATAGGGATACCTATTAGGTACTGGGTCTTAAATGGTTAAGACCTCACCACTGGTGATGGTTAAAGACATACACAATTATGAGACCCAATTGCGATTTTTGCTTACCATGCGACATGGTGGCATCAAAAGAGGCACCTGATGAGGTTAACCAGGAAGTTTCTCAGTAAGCTGATAAAGAGACTGTCATAGACTCATAGTTAATACTTAATATAGTTAGATTAATATACATCGTGCTAACCATCCTCAAAATGTCATAAAGCATAGAGCCTGCAATTTTGTTGTTGGGTCTTGTTCCAAATATTATGTGGCCATGAGCAACACTCTTTGAATTTTTGTTGGTACTTTTTGCAGACTATGATATGGAACATAATGACATAATAGATAAATTCGTCTCATTGTCTTCTCATATTCAATTACCTTCCAGCAAAGGTGTAATTCAATCTCTGGATGTTTTGACTTCTGCATTGTCCCTTTCTTTGAAAGAGAGAATAGGTTGGCTATTATTAGGTGTAATTCTTGGAAGTTCTAATGGATTTCTGTCAAATAGTTGCTACTGCACTATGGCCACCATTGAGTTTCTTAAATGTCCATAATCTTAAGCATAGGTAGCTGAGAATATTTATTTGAGTATGTGACTAATCATGAATATCAAATCCAGTACTTCATAATCTGTCTTTTACATGTTTAGTGTACAATGCAATACTACATGTGTATTGCCCAAATAGTCCCTCCAAATAAATACATAAATAAGTCACTCTCCTTGTTGAGTGCAACTTGAGTCGCTTGCAGCGCTGCAAAAACTCCAAATTACTGACTGAATTTTCAAAATCAACAGCTTAATAGGATAATTTAAGGAGCAAAATTTTCAGGCTGCTGCATTATACTCATCTATAGTTTGTTTCATTGCCTCCAATTGTGACATGACATATTCCACCTTTTTGAAACATATCTCATTTGCTATTCTTGGGCCATAATCACACTTTTCAAATGGACGATATTCACAAGCACTTTTGATTTCATCACGCAGCGACACTTGGATGTCCTAAAAGAATTAAAAAGAAAATGAAGGTTAAAGAATATTACAACATTATAGTAGGGTTTGATTATGAAATTCATAATGATGAACCAAAATAAGAACAGATTACATTGATCACAAGTTCACAGCCTTATTGACTTGCTGAAATTCGCAGTATCATTTTCACTATTTAACTCTGAATAACTAAACCTGTTAGCAATTAGGGAGAAACTGAAACCATGTCATCGAAAACCACACACACACACACGCGCGCTCACACACACACACACGCGCTATATACTTCAATAACTAACAGGACAGAACTCATTATTGTGAAATATACTGAGCATTTTCAAACACAGATAATTCTTCTAGAGGTGGTTATTCCAAATACAATGCACTCAGAAGACCCTCTGTAGTTTGCACCAATCACCCAAACATGTACTTAGTTGTTTGGATCCAAGGTAAACTATTTTTGATAGAAATGGGACTTCATTTCATATCTTTAATTTGGATCTGTTGAATTAGATGTTCAATTTTCTTTCCATCGCATAACTAGTGTTGTTTGAGCAGTACTATGGCACATTCAATCTGTCTTGGGTAATTTCAGTCTTGATTTTAAATTTGAATAAGAACATAATGAACATTTGAAACTTACAAAGGATTGTGTTTATCACGGCTGTGAAAACAAAGCTTGAAAATACACACCATGGGGAAACAGGACAATTTTAATGTCAAACCATTATTTAAGTGCTAATAGTCAGGTCTTGAACTCAATTATACAAATTTGGAATGCTGTGATAAGAGATATCTATGAATGTTATATCACAAGTTTCTTTCAGATTTGATACCTATAAAGAGGATAAAACGGATATATAACCGTTATTGTAATTGAAAATCAACAGATAGAATTGTGATCAAGGTTATCAAGATCACGATTAAAATCGCAAAATCGTACATTTTTGCGATCCTACTCACCTCCTCTGATCTAGATCGTGCGCAAGATCATGTTTCTGAGTAAGATCAACGTGAAATTGTTATAAAAGAAATACTTGTATATAATGTTATCAATAGCAGATTGCGGAAAGTGCGATGCCAAAATCAGCTATGTGAAATAGCAAATAGTGTCACGGGAAAATGGCGGAAACCGCATTGCAGTTGAAAGAGGTCAATTATAATAAATAAAGAAATAAAGTATAGCATACAAATGAAAAGGTTATGGGAATCACCACAAAAAAGGGGAACATAAGAGTAATACTCATAAACTCTTCAATTTTTCTATCTTAAAAATAGGTCCTGTTTGGTACACAGATACAAACTCTTCAGTTTTATTGTTTTTAAAACCCTAAAATTCTACTTTTTCCGCTATTAACACTACATCTTCTAGCAAAAACATGAATATTAGCCGCTATTGCGATAAGAGCGAAACAAGGATAGCGTTCTGGTTTTATAGAGGATTCATCAAAGTCCGATATGTCATAGAGCTATATCGATGTTATCGCCACTATTTGACAACTATTATCAAACTGCGGAATTGTTAAAATCTAAGGCATGCCATAAAGCATGTGTGATCATGCTATAATGTTGCACTTGATCCTCCAAACTACATCCCTCACTTTAAAGGAACCAAATCCCAAATATATTCATAGTTCAAATTCCATCTCAGAGAAACGCAGGTACAAGTCATAATAAAGTTATGTCAGAACAAGATTAATGTAAACATGATAAAAATTATTGTTGTTGAAATTGGGCCTAACTCATCCTTACAAACCGGCTTGTGAGGTAAGGATAGCCCCCATTTATAAACACTTATTCAACCATATCTCAACCGGCTTGAGAGACGGCTTGAATAAGTGTTTATAAGTGGGGGCAATCCTCACCTAAAAGCTGGTTTATATCGGGGCCTTAGTCATCCTTACAAAACCAGCTTGTAAGGTGAGGGCTACCCATGCTTTATAGACACAGGACATATCTCTAAGTGATGTGGGCCTAAATCCAACCCTTCAAACCCAACACAATGGAGGTTTTGGAGGGTACAATGAAGATAACCCAAATGCCGCAATTAGGCGACTAGGGGCGGACCACAATGAACTAATGAAGGCAGAATTTCCAACAGTTGTTACACAATAATTTTGGTGTTAATATTTATATGTTGTTAATTATTGAAATGGAACCACTTGAATCTATGGTTATATACCAGTGCAATCTTGTAGTAAAAAGTGAATTATTTAGAGACAAAGCAAGGATTACCTTAATTAATTGCATGAATTCGAGACAGTGATTTTGGACAAGATCTTTTCTAGGACCAACTGGGCTTGCAAGCTCATCCATGACTCCCCCTGCAAGCTCCAAAACCTTCACAATTCTCTATACAAACACAAAAATCAAACAAATATTAAGCAATTCTCTACAAAATAAAAATCAAGTATGAGTGGAAAGTTGTGTCATTCATGCGATGATGCTTGAAAATATTATTACCTTTTCGACATTCTGAAGTCGTTGCAATGAAGTTGTCTGGCCCTGTGAATCCATTGATGTTGCTTTCTACTTCAAATATGTACAATAAGTATTAGATCAAAACAAAATATTGCAGGAGCGGTAAGTACCAACTAAAATGCCATTTTTTTTCTAATATCTTTAAGAACCGCACAAGTTAGATTATGCAGACTTATCATACTACAGACAGAAGATAAAATGTAAGCTCCAATCAATTTTAACGCAACACTAAATCATTTTTCTAAGCAGTAAACTAATGGTACGTTTGTTTTGGCTTAAAAAAATGATTTTGTTTTAAAAAAATCTACAGATTTGTTTAGAGAATCCTACATTCAAGTTCCTTGTTTCTAGAAAAGCTACTACTAGGAATAGCTTTTTTCATTTTAAGGTTAAAAATGCTTTTTTTAACACAAACACACTATTGAAATAATCAAAGTAGTTTTTCGGTTAAAAAAAATAGTTTTTTTCTCAAAAAATAAAACCCAAACAAGCCCCAACACTCAATTTCTAGCAACAACATCTGTTAATTGAAATTCACAGTTCTCGTCCAAATTCTAATCTATAAAATTCAATGCTTATTTTGAAATGCTATCATATTTTTTTACAGTAAACAAAGACACTAATGGATTTCTATCACATTACTCTAAACCAATCAATTTTCATCTAGAACAGAGAATATAACTTATACAAGCTTCCCCCAATTTTTTTAATTCTAGGGTTCAGGGCTTAACGAATTAAAAGTTTAATCGTCGAAATATTATGATGAGAACAGTGAAGAAATTGCACACAAACCTGTGAGAGACTAGGAGGGAACGCCGGAAAGAGAGGAAGATCAGTAAATCACAGCTAAGAGAAAGATGAGAACGCGGGGTGCTACAGAGGGAATGTGGTCTAAATTATATTTATTTTAGGAGGGTGTATATTCCCTCTGTAGCACCCCGCGTTCTCATCTTTCTCTCAGCTGTGACTTACTGATCTTCCTCTCTTTCCGGCGTTCCCTCCTAGTCTCTCACAGGTTTGTGTGCAATTTCTTCACTGTTCTCATCATAATATTTCGACGATTAAACTTTTAATTCGTTAAGCCCTGAACCCTAGAATTAAAAAAATTGGGGGAAGCTTGTATAAGTTATATTCTCTGTTCTAGATGAAAATTGATTGGTTTAGAGTAATGTGATAGAAATCCATTAGTGTCTTTGTTTACTGTAAAAAAATATAATAACATTTCAAAATAAGCATTGAATTTTATAGATTAGAATTTGGACGAGAACTGTGAATTTCAATTAACAGATGTTGTTGCTAGAAATTGAGTGTTCGGGCTTGTTTGGGTTTTATTTTTTGAGAAAAAAACTATTTTTTTTAACCCAAAAACTACTTTGATTATTTCAATAGTGTGTGTTTGTGTTGAAAAAAGCATTTTTAACCTTAAAATGAAAAAAGCATTTTTAACCTTAAATTTCGATCTCCCTGCGAATTTCGATCTCTCTGTGTTCTATTTGATTATGAGCTGTGAATTTCGACCTTAGGTGTTGTTTTTGATTATGTGTTTCAATTCCTTTCATGTTTGGTTATTGCTTTTGAGTTAGATTTAGGCCTTGTTTGATGAATAGCTTAATTTGCAGCTTATTTATAAGCACTTATTTATAAGCTG
>Ga0228710_1008736_pt1 | contig 14399 bp, 11 predicted proteins | sample MedpolnodulmetaG_FD_177995 | JGI IMG/M metagenome (GOLD analysis project Ga0228710, IMG submission 177995) | Root nodule microbial communities from Medicago polymorpha collected in Santa Monica, California, United States - pink nodules | ecosystem: Host-associated > Plants > Roots > Nodule...
TGGGGGGTGGTGGGGGGTGGTGAGGATGTTGGGAAAGTCTCTTAGATTAAATGGGATACCATTTGTTTACAATGGAGAATTGAGGTATGGGGGTTAGAGGTTGAGGGAGTTTAATATTTCTTTACTTTGGAAATGGGTGTGGAGGTTGTTGGAGGAGATGGAGCGTTTGTGGAATTTAGTGCTCCGTGCGAAGTATGGGGAGGAGGGGGAGGGTACGGTTTGGTGGGGGAGTTGGATCGATTTGGTGGCGTACTTTGAACCAAATTAGATTGAGGGTAAGGCTTTCTGATGCTAGGTGGTTGGAGGATAATATTATTAGGAAGGTGGGGGACAGACGTTCCACGATTTTTTGGGTGGATTCGTGGTTGGAGAAAGTTCCGTTAGCAAGGTCTTTTGGTAGGCTTTTTGATCTCACGGAAAATAAATTAACCATGATGTCAGAGATGTTTGAGTTAGGGTGGGTTGTTGGTGGAGAGGGGTGGAAGTGGAGGAGGAGGTTATTTGGTTGGGATTAGGGGTTGGTGGGGGAGTGTGTGGAACGATTGTCTTCTTCTGTTTTGCAGGATGGTGTGGTTGACAGGTGGGTGTGGATGCTCGATTTGTCTCATTGTTACCTGATTAAATCAGCATATTCTTACTCAACAACAGTTGATAACAACATAGCTGAAGGTTTTGATCGTTTTTTGTGGCTTAAAGCGGTTCCTTTGAAGGTGAATATCTTTGTCTGACGCCTTTTTTGAATAGGCTACCTACTAAGGATAATCTGCATAAGAGAAATGTGCTTGATGTTTCACAAGTCTCTTGTGCGGCCCTGTGTGGTGTGTTAGAGGACAGAGATCAATTGTGCTTTAAGTGTGATTTTTACGGTTGCTTATGGCGTTTGGTTTCGAATTGGTTAGGAATTGATTCAATTTTTCATGGCAATATTTTTTCTCATTCGAATCAATTTTGTGGTCTTGGAGGTTTTTCCAAAAAATCTAGGACAACGTTTACCATTATCTGGATTTCGGTGTTATTTGTGATTTGGAAAGACAACAACAGGAGGATTTTTCACAACAAGATGGACCAGCTTGTGGCGCTTGCAGAAAAAGGTTAAACTCCAAACGTACTGGTGGTTGAAAGCGTACTACATTATGTTCGATTTTGATCACCCCTTTTGTAGGTTGAATCCTTTATGTTGTCTATAAGCTATTGTATAATTGTTTTTTATGATTCTGGCTAGTTGTAGCCTAACTATTGTGTAATTCTCACTTTTCAGTGTCCTCCGACACATCTTATGCTTGAGGAACTATTTGTTGCTTTTAATATAATTTCTCTTAGTTTATTAAAAAAAAAAGTTAAATTAATTAATAGTGTGAACGAATAGAATGATTATAATAAACTAGTGTCCACTTACCAAAACCCCTTCTATTATTCACTTTTTTTATGAGTGTTATTTTACAAGGGACGTTTAAGCTTCAAAGGGATTTTTTGCTATAAATTCATTTGCACCACCAAAGAATTTTTTTTATACTTTATCTCCTACGCATCGACTTCTTTCTTTTTCTTTGAATTTTACCTACTTTATTGCATGCATAATATTTCATAAAATATGAAAATAAGATAAATCGATAACTATTTATTTCCATGATGAGAGACACATATATAACGACAAATCCTTTCATAAAATTTATATTAAAGGAAAATTTTCTATCAGGTTTTTTAGTCCTTATAAAACAATTTCATCAACATTTTAATTTCTGTAAATAATTTTAATCGGGTTTCTTTGTCCCTAAGAATGCTAATGAAAAATCTTACATGGACTACAAAGTACAATTTTTTTTTGTATCAACTAAAAATGAAATTATAGGTATTTTTGAGGATTATTTACTTAATTAACTTTATTCTTTTTCTTAACTGCAAACATTTATAGCCTTAAAAAGGGCTCTTCCATGACAAAATTCTATATATTTAGAGGGATTATTTACTAAACCCTATGCTGAATTTATGTATCTTGAGGCTTGTTATTTCTGAATTATCAGAACTAAAATTACTTTAGTGAAGTGCATGACACTTGTTATGTTGGTCCTACAAACATTTTGTTCAACATTAACAAATCTTAATCCTCTTTTCATTGATTATTTTCAAATCCAAGAGGTTCAAACCGGTTCCATATTGATCCTATTGTACTCCTCACTCTTTGTCAAACCTGATCAATATATTTCATGTGTCATAACTCAAAATATATGTTCCAAATCCCACTAATGAATCTTAAATAACTCGGAACAACTTACTTTTTTATTTGTTCTTATGCTTCACTTTATTCACGATTCAAATTATAGATACACATTGAACAATGGCATGAACAAGAAAATATAAATAAAATTTTGTTCAAAGAGAATTTGTAAATTCTCGATACATATATATATATATATATATATATATATATATATATATTATCTAAAGATTAACCCACTTGGGTTGGCCTGGTGTATTGACTTAAGACTTGAAAGTGTACTCCTCCTCAAAGACTCATGTTCAATTCTCCTCGATACCAATTCGGGTGGGATAATTTAAATTCTTCGAAACAAAAAAAAAATCTAAAGATTGAACATGACCTTAATTGCATTACCACCACGAGCACTAGTTTCAAAGGCTTCTTCAACTTCCTTTTGCGAGAATCCAAACCTATGAGTTATAAGGGGTTTTACATCAATTTTGCCACTCCTTAGAAACTCAAGGCAAAGAGGCCATGTATTCTTATAGCGGAAAATGCCAACTACATCAACTTCCCTGTATCATGTATAATAATCCATTGTTATTAAACATTGCATAAATGAAGAAAAATTTAAGGTTTGCCAAAACATAACTCATGTGAATGCATTTTTCTTGATTTATGACATGAAAAATAGCCTAGTAAATTGAATGAATTTATAATGTTTGTGTTTAATCTTGATTAGTTGCACTCCCTTCTCCCCAAATTTTCATCCCAGTCTTTTATTTAATCAAATTTTTTAAAAAAAATTAAATTGATTTTTTAAGTTTTAGTTTTTAATTTCCCTTTGATGACATGAAAACTGAGATAATGAATTATAATATTTTAATTTAATGCATTGTCACATCACCCACTCACTAACCACCACATCATTTTACTTAAGACATTAGCCAAAAAAAAATAAAAAATCTAAATTCAGTGGCTGAAAATTTGTCTGAAATTTTAAAAACTCAAGACTATTTTATTGAATTTAGAAATAGGGGGATTAAAATTGTGAATAATTGAAAACAAAGGAACTAAAATTATATTCAAGTCTATCTTTTAACATATGTGAGCTTTTATTTTATTTTAGTTAAATTTTGGTTCTTCCTAAGTTAATGAGTAAACCACCAAAATCATCCTTGAATTTATAGAGCACTCTCAAATAGGTCTCTGACATTATAAATATTTCAAAAAAGTCCCGGTATCTATCAAACTTTACTCATATTAATCCTTCAAACAGTTAGGTATTAAATTGATAGTAAGTGGTCAAAAATAATGGATTAAATCGATAGTAAGTGGTTAAATATATGGACCAACTTGACAGTTTAATATAGTCAAAGACCATTTTGAAATATTCATAATGTCAGATTAATTTGATGATTTACTCTTTTTGTTCCTTCTCAAATAAGAATATTGTTAATGTTTACATATTAATGCATACTTAGAGAAAAGTAATTACCTTGCAGCAGCTGGGGTGAGTGGCACAGTCATTTCAGAATGACCCATTCCCACTAAACAAACTTTGCCACCTGGTTGTGTAGCAGTCAATGCTGTAGTCATGGTTTTGTTAAAACCAGCACAATCAAAGGTAACATCCACACCAGCTCCCATAACATTATGTATTACCTTCACTTCCTCAGCTACATCCTAGTGTATTTGAAATTTAGTTAAAATGGAGTTTGTTTATGGAAACAACAATTTGAATTTGTTTGGCTAGAAAAATGATCTGATAAAATATTACGGCATCATTTGATTCATATAGCCGAGTCCACTTAGGGTCTGATTGGATTGACTTATTTCAGTTTACATAATTGCATGAACTTTTGAGAACTTAAATGAGAACCACATTCTTTGGTGATTGAATTATACATACGCCAAACTTGTTATAATTTTGAAAAATTAATTTGATTGAATTTTGCCAAATCTGTTGGTGTACGTCGGACACCAACATGTGTTGGATACCAAACACACCTTCAATTTGAAACGTCGGTGCTAAAAAAGTTTATAGATATTTCAAATGCTTAGAGAAAACTCCTTGTAAGTTTATAGATATTCATAGAGAAGTTAAATAAGAGAACTTTAAAAAATTTGAATTGCAGAAACTAATTTTAAGTTATAGGAACTTACAATTTGGGACTCTTAAGTCTTAACATAAGCTAAGCCAAGGTTGTCAAAATCGGAATTTTGCTTCAGGTCGAAAGAGAAGAGAAAAATCGACAATCTTAAAATCGCAACCAAAATCGAAGGATTTTACTAAACTACTTTTGTAGAATCGATATAAGAACTTGTAAAATCGCAATCAAAATCGATGGATTTTACCAAAAAAATTAAAAAAAACTAAATATATGTTCTAAATGGTATATAGTCATAAATGACTTAGTTTATAAGAAATCGTAAAATCGCAATCAAAATCAATGGACTTTGCCTATTTTGGGATTCTACTATGGATTTGAGTCTTTGAAGGTGAAGAAAGTCGCAAAATCCTGAATTTTAGGATTTAAGTCGGGATTTTGACAACAATGAGCTAAGCTGTAGTTTAAAAAAATAATGTTGATTACTAAATTCTTCCCATGTTTTTTTCCTACAATTATATCTAAAGAAATTTATTCAAATACTGTCTGTTTCCTTTTAAAATCATTGTTTGTGGACTAAACAACATCATTAACCACTTGACATACATGACTATACTGTAATGACAGATAAAAAAGAAAATATAGCAGATTTTAAGAAGCTTTTGATTGAATATACCTGAATGTTTGTTGAAACCTTAACAATATCATCTGCACCAAGATTCTTCGCAACAGATAAACGATGGTCATCCACATCCACAACGACTATCCTAGGTGCTCCAAAAGCGCGAGCCGAAAGCATTGTAACAAGTCCAATAGGTCCTGCTCCCATAATCAACACATTTGTTTCCGGTCCAATATTAGCTCGCCTACAAGCATGAACACCAACACTTAAGGGTTCACACATTGCCCCTTCCTCCAAGCTTACATTTTCCGGTAGTTTAAAACATAGGTCTGCAGGATGAACTATCTGAAAAAAGAGAAATGCATCTCAAACATGGTTGAATTGAGATGATCGATTTAACCGCGTAAATATATTTGTTAAGAAATGTGAGTATGTGACGTAAATATATATTGGAGTACTAGAAACTGGCATATGGAACCTGTGGACAGCACATGAGACAAAACCAGTTGGTATGACAGCTTATAGTGTATAGCTTGATTTCAAAAAACATACTCTTCCACTGACATATGGCTTGATTATAGAAGCAAGTGCTGAGATGCACATTGCTTCTATCTGGTTAATGTGAGTCAAAATTAAGAGAAAGAAAATAAAAAAGATCTTTGAGAACAAGAGCTAAGATGGAATGATACAAAATATTAAGAAAAGTAACATTGAGAATCACTGACATATCATCATTGGAGGTGTTCATCATCTTACTTGTTTCACTAAAAGTTCCATTAATCATTTATTCTCAATCTTATGACAACCAGTAACATTGTTGGATTTCAAGTAAGTTGTTAGTCCTACATTGGCTTGACATGAGCTAAATGAAGGATATATAATGGTGTCTATGTTTCTTGATAGTCGTAATATTTATATGATGTTGCCCCAGGTGCTCTCTGCACTTGCCAACAAGTGGTATCAAAGTTTGGTTGTGAATTCAGGTGTAATCTTTCCTTGCATCGCAAGTATTATTAGTTGTGGAGAACGGCATCGTATTCCGTTTGGTTGATAACGATGTTACAACATGAAGGATAAATATATGAAATTAAAGGTGACCTCCGGACTCCCCAACAAACACAAGAAACACAAAAGACTGACGGATCTTCCACATCTTTAACGAGGCATAAAAAACATAAATATCACAGACATATTGTATTTCATATCAATATAGTTTTACTTGCAGTACTTCAGAAATGAAAAAGTTTTGAAGTAGAGATTGTTTAAACAGATCTTTAAAGAGAGATATATTACAAGAGGCACCCTTAGGTGTACCTATACGATTGCTATAAATGAAGTTAATAAATGAGTTGAGATTTGAGAATTTCAATCGAGTTTTGATAGGAATCTGTTAGTACAGCAAATAAAGATAATGTTGTTTTGTTAACAGAAGCTGCTTTACTTGTATGAGATTCCTTACTGCATATTGTCATTGTTCCTGGAAAAATCTTCGGCGTGTTGTCAATCGTAAATCGCAGAAAATAGACGTGTGTTCAAATTCCACTACACTAAAGCGCTATAACGCAACTACGGCTGCAATGTCATTTGTTCAAATTCCAATACGCTATAGTCGCTACTTTCAACATTAAAATTCATATTTTTAGATTTTTACACTTCCAATTGGACGTAACAAAGAACTATACTTTGAGAAGTTATGAGTTCTTTCAACATACCTGATTAGCGAGTGAGCCGTGAACTGGTGGAGTAGCAAAAAACTTCATATCAGGGCATAGATTATATCGACCGAGTTTGCAATGATCACAACGCCAACAACTGATCCCAGGCTCGATCGCCACACGGTCACCCGGCACCAATGTCTTTACCTGACTACCAACTTCTTCAATGATCCCAGCACACTCATGACCAATAACCATTGGTTCTTTAACTATAAAATCTGCACATCTCAGTGTCTGAAAGTAATAAAATAATCAATAAAAAAACAAAACTTTTTACTAGATAGAACAAAGATAAGTGCAGGAAATAACCATTTGGAGAAAATGATCATCAAAACTCATCAAATCTAAACGTATCTTTTTTTTCTCTCGTTGAATATTGAAATCAGATGTAAAAGAAAAACTATCTACCTTGAGGTAGTGAACATCACTCCCACAGATTCCAACAGCCTTCATTTTAATTCTGACATCATGGGGTCCTTCAAACATACAAAATGATGTAAGCCGATTATTTAACAACGAGACTTCGATTGTTTGAAGTCGATTAATGACGACGATGTTGCAACAACCAAGCAATCTAAACCATGACCACATTTCAAGTTTGAACTTTGAATCTGATATACTAATTGATTAAAGTCCTGAATCGCCTGACTGTGTAAACTTCAGTCATATATTTGACGATCGAGAACCCAAAACCAAATCATTAACAATAAACTTAATCCAACCATGCTCACATTTAGAGTTTGAATATTGAATCTGATTTATTAATCAATTTGAAGTTCTGAATTGCTTGACTGTGTAAACTTTTTCAACTATAGAGAATCCAAATCCTAAATCTTTAAATATGAACTTAATGTAAACAATGCCCACATTTCAATTTTGAATTTGGAATCCGGATCATTTGACTGCATAATTTTTTTTTTCATTTTTCAGCTACATAGAATAAAAATCCTAAATCTTTAACAATGAACAGAATCTGAATTCTGAACGATGCCCACATTTTTCAACTACATAGAATCAACAAAATCCTAAATCTTTCAACTTTGAACTTAATCTGAACCATCCCACATTTCAAATTTGAATTTTAAATCCGATTAATTATTAATCGATCCATAGTTCCAAATTGCATGACTGTGTAAAAATCATCACTTTTCAACTACAGATAATCTAAATCCCAAATCTTTAACTATGAACTTAATTCAAAGTATAACAATTTTCAAGTTTGAACTTTGAATCCAATTCACTAATTATCAATCCACAGTTCCAATTTACTATTCATTTTCCAACTAAAGAGAATCCAAATCCTAAATCCTTAATAATGAACAGAAACTGAAAAAATCATCATCAACAACAACAACAACAACAACAATAACAATAATAATAACACAATGAAATTAATAAGGGAAATTTAAGATGAATACCAAGAGAAGGAAGATTGAAAGGTTGAATTTTGAGAGTGTTTAAACCAACAAGCCAAGCAGCCATATTCTGTTGTTCAACATCATCATCAACTGACATTCCCCCTTTACCCATTTTTCTTGATCACTCTCTTATTAACTCAATTCAAAATCAAATTTTGAAGCTAAATATCAGAAACACTGTGGTTGTACACACTGTTGCTTTAATTGATTTACAAAGTCTTTCTGTGGATAATTTTTTTTTTTTTTAAAAACTCGATATCAAGCCAAAACGGATTAATTTGGAGGATCAATCCAACGACATGTCACACATACGCACATATATTGACACGTTACAAATTTAAGAACACATTCTAAAGTCTTAAGCCTGACCAATCCAAATAGGTTTGTTGATAATATTATTATTAATTACCAATCAAAAATATATCCTATTATTAAAATTATTTTTATTTTAACAAGTTAAATGTGGTTTTGTGTGTGATATAAAATATTGGGTTGTTCTCATCCATAATTTTTTTTGGTTGATTTCTCATCTCATCCATAATATTTTATTGTGCTTATCCTTACCATCACTTTCGGCTGGGATTGATAATGTGCTACTAGACACATGTGATGGTGATTCTATCAGGTTGCCAGCTATCTAATAATTCGTGCTCATGCAATGAAGCTACATGTTTTTCTTTTAATTTTTATAAATGTTTTTAATTTTTTTCAAATTTGGCATCCAAATGATAAGGTTTCCAATTAAAGTGAGATCAAAACTCTTTATGCACCGAAGGTTGTTGATACGGAGAATGGTTTCTCTATACAAGGTTGTTTTCTTCTCAGTTTACAATAAGCCAATGTGGTAGCTAATACCTTAGTAGAAGCTGCTCTATTATAATCTCACTATATATTATCATGTACCTCGTTGTATTGAACAAGTTATATTAATGAAATGTTATAAACATCTTTTACTCAAAAGATAACTATTTACGAACCGATCAAATACATAAATTGGCATGTACACGAATGGAAGTTAGGATTTAGAGATTAGCATCACCATAGTATTTTGACTCATAAATTTCAATTATAACACTCTAAATGTTGCTCAGATTAATGATTTAGGATATTACAATTACCTTTAATTGAGGTGTAAATAGATTAATGATTTAGGATATTACTATTACCTCTAATTAAGGTGTAAATGTAAATTTGAAAAATGGAAAAACGGAGTCCCACCAAAAATATTAACCCCTTCTTCCTAAATTATATGATGTTTTGATCATCTAACACATACTAAAAGACACTAAAAGATGTAATTAATTTTGTATGGGAAAAAATTATGAGTTGTTTTACAAAATTGTCTTTAATAAATGGTATGCGAAAGATAAATTAAATAATTGAAAGATAGAGTAATAAATACATGTCACAATGGTGCAGAGACTATTTTGCACAGTGCCAACAAGATGTTTAGCTAACGACACTCAGATGGTTCTTCAGTTATGCTCACCGTAGATTTCTTGGATGCTTTCAACTTGGTAGACCAGCCGATACTACTACGAGAGGTGAGATACCCATCTATTTCTTAATGGGTTGAGTTTGTTTATGGTCAGGCACTAGGGTGCAACAAGGCCCAGTATTTTTTGCTCTTCTGTTACAATTTCTTACTCATCAGATCAGAGATAATTACATAATTTTCTTCATGCTTGGTATCTTTATGATAGAACTATTGCAGGGGGTTCAAATTAAAGGACTTGGCTAAAGTACTCAACATCATTTGAGATTTCGGGCCAGGATTAGGCCTTGGATTTGTATATTCGTAAGAGAAAGATCTTTGTCCTTCGTGTGATGGTTTGTTCCTTTCGGACATTGGGGTCAACATTTGGGATGAAATTATTGAGGGGTTGGCCATGTAAAGAGCCACCATAGTTGTTGAGTTAATTCATCTTCTTCCACAGTTAAGAGATCCTCAAAGTACGGTTATTCTACTTCGATCATGCATGATTATAGCCAAACTTTTCTTTGGCCTAAGAACGTTCCATCCAATTGATATGAAGGAGGCGTCTTTGTTATTTTCTAAAGAGTTGTGAGGGTAGGTTAAAAGATATTAGTGTTGGTGGAGGAACTTTCTTTGGGGACCTTCGATGGGGGTTTTCTTCTTTACTTATTATGGTTGGGGGCTTGCGTTTGTACCTGACAGTATAAACTTCCTCGTATGCTTTTGTGGCTTCTAGGGCCCAATATTTGATGCTAAAAGATCATATTTTAAAAGATAGTGGGTTATGTTGTATGGACTCTAATTTTGACAATGCTTTTGATGGTCTTTGGGATACGATTTCAGATTTTGACTTTTACAGTTTTACTAGCAAGGACAATGCTCCTCCTAAAGCACAACATGTTTTTGCGCGTGCCCTTTTTAGTATAAGTGTTCAAGATATGAAATTAAAATTTGACATGCCCACAAGAAAGAAATCACTTTTTTGGGTGTTTACAAGCAACAAATTCTCAAGATTTTCTTCTAGTTATTCCAATGGATGAGTTAGATCAACAAATGTCACCAGCAGAGTATCATACTATCCTCAAATACAGCATCATGATTCTATCGTATCCTATTAATGAGGTATGCCTTGTATGACGTAATGCATTCCTAGAAACATTTGACGAGAATGCAATTCATTGTTAGAAGCTTCCTGGTTTCATATACAAGCATGACTTTGTTAGGGATGTACTTTTTGATATATTTCGGTGAGCGGGAGCAGTGGCGGAGCTAAGATTTTTTTATGAAGGGTCATAATTTTAAGATATATGTTTAATATGTTACAAAACTTTAAATCTAAAGCTAAATGTCAAGTGGTTGGGACGTTTATATTTTTCAACCCTAACGATGGTTCGATACTTGCAATTTACAACATTTTCATGGCACTTTTAGTTCAAAAATACAAAAATACTCTTGATAGGTTAAAAGTGAACGACCCAAGTATCAAACACGCAGCCTAGAGCTCATAGGTAAGATGCATTTCCACTGCGTTGGACTTTATACAAGTATTATGTTATGTAAACGTTACTATATATTGTAGGTGAGAAAAACACAAGAAGGAGGGTTGAATTGTGTTAGCTTTTTCTTCTCTTAAAACTGAGTTCACTGATCAGAAGCTGATAGCGTTCAGGTTCTGATGTAATCGTCAGAGTCTAAATGTAGCAGATAAGTAGAGAGAGAGAGAGAGAGAGAGAGAGAGAGAGAGAGAGAGAAGAAAGACACACAGCAATTTATAGTGGTTCGTTCCACAATCCGGAAGTAGTTCATTCCTCCTTGCACTTCCAAGGAGAGTTCACTAAAACCAATATCTGATTACAATTGCTCAAGCACACAAGCAAGAGACTTCAAACTACTCAAAAACAAAAGCAAGAGGTTTCCTATGCTCAAGCACAACTACAAGAGACTTCATATGCTCAAGCACAAAAGGCAAGAGACTTCTATTCAAACAGAATTTCAAAGAAAATGTTTGAGGTTGAACACTTGATATACAATCAGTGGTGTTCACAATACAAATCAGATACGACTCTTAAGACTCTAGAATTTATAAGATATGAAACTTGTTCAGAAATTCTAAGTGAACTTTGATGTGTAACAATTTGAGCAGAGGTTTGTCACTTGTAAAGTTGTTGTATGAGTCTTGCCAATCTTCAGGTCTTCACTCCTTTATATAGAGGTGTGAGAGATACGTTGGAAATTGCCAGCACATCAAAAGAGTCGTTGTAAAGCTTGATCAAATCACCATTAATATGTTGCTTGATTTGGTTATTATCCTATGAAGGAACAATTTCAAATCAATTCCATGTATAGAGCATAACCATCGTAGGTGCAGTTGTATTCTTGTACTATAGTAGACATGGAGAGTGGAGTAGTGGTTGTACAATAGATTCCTCAGAATCTCAGTGAAGAGCTTCTGATGGACTATAACTTCTGAACAACTTCAGAACCTGAATTCCCATTCAGAGGCAAGCATTTAATCAGACAGAAAGTGCATGTTCAAATTTTTCTTAATAAAATCAAATCTCTCAACAGTTAAAGGCTTAGTGAATATATCATCCCATTGATGTTCAATATCAATGAATTGTATATCCAAAATTCCTTTTTGAACATAGTCTCTAATAAAGTGATGTTTGATTTCAATGTGCTTGGCTCTAGAATGTAAGATTGGATTCTTTGACAAACAAATAGAAGCAGTATTATCACAATAAATAGGAATATTGTTTTCATTAATCCGATAATCTTCCAACTGATATTTCATCCAAAGTAGTTGTGTACAACAACTTGTAGCTGAGATGTATTCTGCTTATGCTGTAGACATAGCAATAGTTGCTTGTCTTTTGCTAGCCCAAGATATCAGATTCTCACCAAGAAACTGACAGTTTCCACTGGTCGATTTTCTTTTAATCCTATCACCAACACAATCAGCATCACAGAGTCCAACCAACTTATAATCTAAGAATTTCCTACAAATGAGTCCAAGATTAGCTATTCCTTTTAGATATCTAAAGATTCTCTTAACAGCTGTTAAGTGAGATTCTCTAGGATCAGACTAGAATCGTGCACACAAGCATACACTGAATAAAATATCTGGTCTAAATGTAGTGAGATATAACAAATAACCTATCATACCTCTGTACTGCTTCTGGTCAACATTTGATCATGTATCTTCTTTGCTTAAGGTGCAGGTTGGATGCAATTGTGTGTTCATCTCTTTACAGTTCTCAAGATTGAAATTCTTCAGAAGCTCCTTAGTATACTTTGTCTGATGAACATACACACCATATTTGCTTTTGTTGATTTGAATTCCAAGAAAGAACTTCTCCCGTCATGCTCATTTCAAATTCATCATGCATTAACTTAGAAAATTCATTGCAAAGAGATGCATTAGTAGAACCAAATATTATATCATCAACATAAATCTGCATAACAAGAATGTCTTTCTCAAGAGTTCTTCTGAAGAGTGTTGTATCAACCTGACCTCTTTTAAAATCATTTTCAATCAAGAAATTACTTAGTGTATCATACGAAGCTCTGGGAGCTTGTTTCAGACCATATAGTAATTTCTTAAGTTTATAAACATGGTCAGGATACTTAAGATCCTCAAAACCTGGAGTTTGATTGAAATACACTTCTTCAGATATCACACCATTGATAAATGCACTCTTAAAATGCCATGATTTACTGCATAGGATATAAGTAACCTGGTTGCTTCCAATCTTGCAACTAGAACAAATGTTTCAGTATAATCAATGCCTTATTGTTGACTGTAACCTTGAGCAACAAGTCTGGCTTTGTTTCTGACTACTTCACCCCGTTCATTGAGCTTGTTTCTGAATACCCATTTTGTTCCAATAATGTTCTTATTCTCAAGCTTGGGTACGAGATCCCACACATCATATCTCTGAAATTGATTGAGTTCTTCTTGCCTAGCTAGTATCCATCCATCATTTGAAAGTGTTTCATCAACAGTAGTAGGTTCTATCATTGATAACAATCCCATCATAGACTCTTCTTGTCTGAAATATGTTCTTGTTCTTCTGGTACTCTCTTTGTTTCCAATGATAAGATCCTATTGATGTGAAGACTTGTACTTGAATGTATTCTTGGATTCATTATCTTGCTGAAAACCATCTTGAGCTTCATCAGAAGCTACTTAATTTTGAGCTTCTAGAGTGGGTTCAGCTTCTGGACTCTCATCAGAATCTGAAGTCTAGTCCGGTTCTGAAGAATCTTCAGGCACCTGTATATCTGCAAAACTTTCACCTTGCTATGGAATTTCATTTCGAGGCACTTTGTCATCAAATTTGATGTGCATTGATTCTTCAACACATTGTGTTTCTAAATTATACACTTTGTATGCCTTTGACCTTTCAGAGTAACCTAAAAAGATTCCTCTTTGGGCCTTGGCATCAAATTTCTTTAGGTAAACCTTATTATTTAGAATGTAACATTTACATCCAAATTTATGAAAGTAAGAGATATTGGGTCTTCTTCCCTTAAAGAGTTTATATGATGTTTTCTCCAATATAGGTCTAATATAGATTCTATTTTGGAAATAACATGTTGTGTTTACTACTTCTACCCAGAATTCTTTAGCCAAATTCTTTTCATGAATCATGGTTCTAGCCATTTCTTGTAAAGTTCTATTCTTTCTCTCTACAACCCCATTTTGCTGTGGAATTCTAGGAGAAGAGAATGAAGGTGAGAAAAACCACAAGAAGGGGGGGTTGAATTGTGTTTTTGGAAACTTCTTCTTTTACGTTCTAGATAACTGTCCTTAGGTTCAGAGTCTGAAGTAGTTCAGAGTCTGAGTGAGTTCAGAG
>Ga0228710_1008737_pt1 | contig 14397 bp, 16 predicted proteins | sample MedpolnodulmetaG_FD_177995 | JGI IMG/M metagenome (GOLD analysis project Ga0228710, IMG submission 177995) | Root nodule microbial communities from Medicago polymorpha collected in Santa Monica, California, United States - pink nodules | ecosystem: Host-associated > Plants > Roots > Nodule...
TTCTATGCTCAAGGACAACTCCAAGAGACTTCCTTTGCTCAATCACAACTGAAAGAGACTTATCTTAACAATTACAAAGAATTGAATAAGGTTTTGAATACTTGATATACAATCAGAGGTATTCACGTTACAATACGAAACAGAACAGACTCTGCTTTTCTAGACACTTAAGAATTCTAAGATATGAACAATTGAAAGAATTCTCTAAGTTGTTGATGTTTTGTTTACAACGTTTTGCACAGAGTATTGGCCTTTTTGCTTGTATGTGTCTATATTATTGTTCTCTAAGTCTTCATCCCTATTTATAGAGGATTTGAGAGACGTTGAGAATTTAGCTGTTACATCAACTTGTCTTGTTTGAAGCTTTGATTCTTCACCATTGATCTTTTGCCTGATTTGATATTTGTCCTATGAAGAACTAATTTCAAATCCATTCCACTTGAAACGCAACAAAGTCTGCAGCAATGTTACTGTTAATTTTGTCTTGATGTAGAGACAAAGTTGCAGAGATGGTGGTTGCAGAGTTCGTGGTTGTACACTTCGTACATTGTACTTTGTCAACTCTGGTGAAGTAGCTTCTGACGAGATGCTTCTGATGACCATTGCTTCTGATGACCTTGCTTCTGATGACGTGTCTTCAGGAGCTCTTCTTCAAACTCGTTTCTTCAGACGCACTTCTTCAGACGCATTTCTTCAAACGCATTCTTCCAGACGCTTTACGCTTCAAATAAAATTCCTTTGCTCTTTGACTTGTTCAATCAGAATCCTTATGAATAGTACTTTGATTTTGGATCCTGTACACTTGAACAAATTGATTAGCATATCCAATTGATAATTTTTAATACCTTGTTATTATCAAAACTTAAGAGGTGATTTTGAGAAACACCCTTTGTTCCAACAGTTAAGGCCCTTCGATGGGAATAATCCTGTCGAAACAAGCAATGAAAGATATGTCCCCAAGATATATACGTTCGACGTAACCAAATGCGATGAGATTTATGATCTCTTAGCTGTTGATGGTCAAGTGGTAGCACCTAAGGATGTAAAAATCCCACCATTAGAACAACGTCAGAAAAGAGGTTTTTGTAAATATCATAACTTCTTGGGACATAACACCTCTCGATGTTCCCTTTTCAAGGATTTGGTTCAGAAGAGTCTTAATGAAGGCAGATTGAAATTTGGAAACAAGCCAAAACCTGAAATGCAAGTAGACTCTGATCCCTTGAAGGATGCGAGTATATGTACACTGACATTGTAGACTGCAATATGGTCGAAGCAATTATTAATGCTGTTGAAAACCTGTCTATCGAAGCAGAAGTAGAAGCAGAAGCTGAGATTGCAGAATGTCATATGGTGGGCATCACTAAAGATGTAGAACACATCAAAGAGATTGTTCCAGAGCCTCAGTTCGACGAGACGTTAAAAACAGCCTATCATATAGCTAAAGAAGAATTGATTGATTTCCTCAATCGATGCAGGCTGAAGAATTATGAGGTAATGCTCTGCCTTAGATGTAGTGTCGTGTTTGATAAAAAGGCAACTAAAGGCCTCGAAAGTTCTATCCCAAAACCTAAGAAAAGGGGCTGGGGATCATAGACCTAAGTTTTCCTTTACAAAGAGTTATATTTCTTTCAATAATAACTCTTCGACCACCAATTATGTCAATCAAAGTGGTCAAGGAAAAGCTTTGGTCCCTTATGCACCCAACCAAAAATGGGTTCAGTCTACCCATAAGAATGTGCAAAATGGGAAGAACAATGTGGTGAAAAGAAACACCAGTGTTGTAGATTACAACAAAAATGATACTGCCTTTGAGACGAGGAAGTTTGCTTATAGCAACAACTACAAGTGAAAGAATCCCATGACAAGAACTCAGTGGAGGAGGTACCAGAGGTCTAAGAAAGACATTTCTACAAGCCTTGAAGATGAGACTGTTGACCTAAAGGGTGATCAGTGAATGGTCGAATAAAAAAGAAGACCAGCAAAAGAGAGGTTATCTCTTCCTTTGGTTGAAGAAGATCCTAATGAGGATAATGAGTTAGGATCAGGATTTACAGATTTAGAACCAGACTTCGATGTCATATGCAATTTGGTTTGCATTTTACCAGCCGAATATGATATGATATCTGAATTTGATGATTTAGAGGAAGAGTTCGATCCAAAAGACATGGAGGAATACAAACTCATGTGCTATTTTGTGAATAATGGCTTTGAAGATAACCGGAAAGCTATATTTGAACAGCCTGATGATTCGTAAAGAGTCATCTCAAACCTTTGTTCATCCAAGCCAAAGTGGATGAGATTGGTGTTAACAAAGTGTTGGTGGACGGTGGTGCTGCTGTCAATCTGATGCCTCAATCTTTACTCAAAAGGATTGGCAAGACCGACAAAGATTTGATTATGTCGAATTATGAAGGAAAGGCTGGTCATTCCCTTGGTGCTCTCCAAGTAAGTATAACGGTGGGAGCCGTGGTTAGACCAACTTTGTTCATGGTAGTCCCATCGAAGGCTAACTTCAACCTATTGTTAGGGAGAGAATGGATTCATGGAATAGACGTTGTTCCCTCATCAATGTACCAAAGAATCTCAATTTGGAGAGATGATGGTACGATCGAAAATATTGAGGCTGACCAAAGCTATTTTCTTCCTGAAGTAAATCAAATCGCAAGGAAAACTTTTGACATGAATCTAACAAATATTGGTCCATGTTCATCTGCAAAACCTGACAATGCTAATCAAGCAGATGCAAGTTCTGTGAAACTCCATCCAACTTATGGTTTCATGTGGGAAAGGGAGACGTTCGACACATGATTGGATATGGAAGATCTGAATTCCCTAACCTTAGGGAATGACGAAGACGATCATCACACCTAAGCAAGATGCTTAAAACTGAATCACGGTTGTTTAACCGGAGTGTGAGATCAAGAAGGCCTTAGAGGTTGGTACTTAGTAAAAGATGGTTAGGAGACCATTAACGAAGATACTATCGAAATACTTAAGTTTAGGCTTATGAAAATTTTGGTCAATTGACCATAAATTTGATTGTATCTTTAATAAGGAATTGATGTGATTCCTTAGTTGAGAATCAAATGGTGAAATTTCGCATTAAGCAGTGGGTGAAACCAAAATAGATATAATTCTTGTTTAAAACCCGTGTGGCAAACTTGTCAATATCAAAATTTGGGGGCAAGCAATTATGTTTATTGAAGTTTTAATTACAAATTCTGGTCTATTTGCAAATGCGTAGCTTTGATGCATATAATTCTTATCATAAATAATTTAAGTTCTTTACCATCTTACAAATTGTCAAAGGAATTGATTTCTTTGATAAATATGTCGAAATAAAGGCATGTATTGAGAATATAAGCCTATTTGTGTGAAAATGAAAATAGCACAAGCATGGAACTTCGACAAAGAAACAAACATTCGGCTTTAAAACTAATAGAGCAATACAAAGTATGGCCGAAATATTACAAAATTGGACATTGTTATGTCACACCACAATGCATAACAGCGCCAATACAAACAAAAAAAGTAAATGGCAGTTTGTTCGTGATCGGATCAAGAAAAGCCATCAAAACGAGTCGGAATACAAAAGGTCAAATAAAGTTTTACACCTATTAATTAATTCGACACGTCAACAGAGTTCCGAGAAAGACGGGTTAATGAGCTAGAGGCGCCATAATGGCAGAAGTGGGAAACCGTGCGAAAGCTGAAAGCAAATAAATTCGGAACATGTGACGGCTAGAACCACGAACTAGCGGAATCCAAGAGGGACATAAAAGATGATGTTCAAAATCCATGATGACTATAATGTCATCATAAGTGAAAAGAGAAAAATGATTATCAAAAATGCCAATCTTCTCCTTATTGATGTGAGTAGTGTCGTCGAAAAATTAAATTTTTGGGGGGCATTTTGTTAGCCTGTAAATTTGACAGACTCATTTAATATGGTCAACATTTGTTTGACCTTTAACTTTGCAGGAATCGAAGAGCTTTCTCATTTCAATTGGAGAATCTCGACGAGACATTAAGCCTAGAGCGCATAGTCAGAGTTTCGACAAAGCAAGGCTGAAAGAGCAATCTCACGTTGAAGTCAAGAAAAAGGCGGGAAAGCACGATTTCAAGCATTGAAACGGTTTCCATGTAGTGGGGACGTGGGACAGGCAGTTGTCCAAGATGGAGGAAATGCTGATGATGGAGTTAGTGGTTCGCCGTCTAGGTTTTAGTATAAATAAGAGTTTGCAAGCCGGAAAGTGGGTCGCAAATCATATACAGAATTCTACAACACTCAAACTACCGACGTCTAGGAAAATGAGTTATACAAAATGTATGTAAACTGATTTGTTGACCACCCCTTTTATTTTAATGCAATGCAATTTACCTTTTCTTTGAGTTTACGTGCTTAAACTTACTTTTATCTTTCTTTTTGCTTGCTTTATTTTAAGCTTTTACTTGCAATCTCAAACCTGTCGAGAGACAGTGCCTGTTACTTCAAACATGTCCTGCTCTCTAAGCACTCTAAGTGCATTTCGTGACCTTTTTTCAAACCCTTTTCTAATAAAAACCTTTGCACAACAATCTTTAGATTTCTAATTCGATCTTACTTGTAATAATCAGAACTAGCCCCCGTTTGCAAAAATCACAGGCAAACACTAGGCTTATCTATGTTTTTAATCATTTAGTTTGAGTAATGTTTGATACTGGTTCCTCATATTTTTTCCATTGATTTTAATCCTCTATTTTACAAACGTGGAATATAATTTTTTTACAACTCCCTTAATTGAAAAATCTTTTTATGCTTCTCAATTTTTTATTTCATGGGAATAACTTCATATCCTATCTTTAAATAAATTCATTCTCGAGCACAAGTTAAATAACAGAGAGAATCATAATCTTATGAAAATCAAGAGTTTGTGATCTCTAAAATATTAAGAAGAGATTTTGACACAAAAAAAAGAGATATTCTTGCATGAACTCTCACCCAACACATTATTCTTGCACCCAACCAATAATAAATGACACATGTTATTAACTTTAAAAAATGTTTGATTTTAATTAAGAAAATGGAAACATAAAAGGTGGTGTGTAGTTTTTGTTGGTTAATGAAAGTGGAAAAAGGAGAGAGAAATATTAAAAATAATGAGAAAAAAATTCTGATAATAATTCTTTTTATTATTTTAATGAGGTGTTAGATTTTAATTGGTTGGGTTTAAGAATGATGTGTTGGGTAAAAGTTTACCTAAGAATTTCTATAAAAAAGAAATAATTACCCTCTTTTTATGATGTTAAACTTATTGTTAACCGGCACGTGCAGAAATTTTTTGGCCGGATACCGTCCGTTATCCAATTTCAAGTCCAACATGTGAGTTTTCACGTAGTCATGGGCACTTCCACTCCGTCTATTTAACAAAAACAATATTATCATTTTATATATTTTTTATTTTATTGATGTGAATATCCAACAAATGTGGTCAAAGAGACCATTCCCGAGGAATCAGAAAAAGAAATGGCTGAAGACAACCATTCTCCAAAAAAATGTGATCAAAGAGACTATTGTTGTGTGAAAGTGTAAGTTATATGTCACACATCAGATAAACGAATAAATGTATGTTGAACACAAGTAAGAGGACCCATAAAACTATTGCCCTGTGGTGTCTCTCTTTCTTGTGCGGTTGTTCGGACATCGATGTGGGCGGTCCCCACGCTCCCCTCACAAACCCAACAACCATTTCTGAGGAATCAAAAAAAGAAGTGGCTGAAGACAACCATTCCTCAGAATCTTCTGACCCAGAAAGTGTAGACTTCGGCCGTCACACATTTGTTGAAGAAGAAGAAGGATTCCAAGAATCTGAACCTGTCGAAGCTATCCTGAAAGTTGTATTAACTTCCAAATTAGCTTCCAGCACTTCACTTAGTTAGGAAGAACTAGAGGAGTTTAAGGTTAAGGACGCCATTGGAGCTTTAGAAATGATGATGAGCAGCAAGAGGTTCTCATATGACAGGTCTCCAAGTTTATCGACTACATCTGGTAGTGAGATCTTTGGTAGTTCCAAAGATTTGTTGGTTCACGAATTACAGGCAAAAATCCTTAATGAGGACTTGTTTCAAGCAATTGCATAAGATCCCAACATTTTCTATGGAATCAAGGCCTTGCTAAAAAAAACTTAACACTCTAACCTCTGGTGAATCTATTGTTTGCTTCATTTTGGAATTCGACCCTCTACTAGATCAAATTGCATGAGATCTCCAAAAAGAAGAGAAACATTTAGTAGGTTGGATATGCAAACCTACACACGTTCCCAAGAATGGGCATTAGTTTTCGAATCTAAAAGTCGAATGCCAGCATTAGAAGGAAAAGGCAAACAAGACAACGATCAAGTGGCTTCCTCTGATGCTAAAATCTCCAAATGGCAACAAGAAATAAAAGAGTCGCAGTCGAAGATCCAAGAAGAGGAAAGAAAAAAAGCCGAAAGTCAAAATGCAAATTTGGCCTCCCAGCAACCTCAACTGGAGGAGGAAGCAAAGGCAGTAATCCAACATTTCAACAATACCCATAATCTTGATGGGGAGATTGAACAATTAACTGCAATAGAGACTCTGATTGATACAAGGATTAAGCTTGCCAAACTGTATTCGAAAGGCTGAAAGCGAATCTTTCGATTTAATTTGTAAACTCTGGGTCTTGTCACCAAAAAATTTTGTAACATGACAATGTGCATTTTCTGGCATGATTTTTAGTTTTATTTGTAATTCGACAATGTTTATCCTTTTGGCACCCTTTATTTTGAGTTTAGGTATGCTCCGTTTATCTCAGACTCCATTTAGTCCATTTATGCTCCGTTTATGCTCCGTTTTGGATGAACGTATGCAAGAGTTGAGATTAAAATTGAAGGATTACATAATTGTTAAAAGGAAAAACACGCTCCCTCCTCCCCTTTCTGCGCAACACACTTCCTTTTTCTATTGTCACCGCTGGCCGCCGTTTAGAATAAAGCAACAATTGATTAAAAAAAAAATTCAGTTCGTAGAAATTCAACATCCATGATTGGTTACGATGCTTTTTTTGTTGTTCATGGAATATATGATTTTGTAAGTTGACTCATTGCGATGTTTTTTCATATTTGGTGTATAAGTATAACAAATACATTGATCAATGCATTGAATATTGTAAGAGACATTACATATTCATGGAATTTTGTAGTTACTTCTTAAAATGGTGGTGAGATGCCAAGGAAGAGGGAATGTATAATTGAGAGAAAGGGAAGAAACATGTTATTTTATTTTTCAAATTTTAATCTCAACCCTTAGATATTTGTTTGCTACGTGTCTTACATCCATGACTTAGATGAACTAAAAGAAAAATGATGTAAATGAATTTTTTTGGGGCACACTCACATAAAATGAAAAAGTTAAAAGAGAATAAGGTTAAATGATGTTTATTGATGTGATTAAATTATTTTTGTTTTAATTTTTTCCATTTAATGTGAGTGTACCCAATTGATTTTCATTTAGGGTTGTGACCATGGTAGAATTGTTCTTGGCAAGGCCAGACTTTGATAGGTCTGAGCCCGACCCACAGATTTTTTTGCAAGTATGAGTCTGACCAATGAACTTTCGTAAGCATGATGGGCGATTTCGGTTCTGGCAAGTGTACTAAATCGTTTACCAAGTAATAAAGTAATAAGTAGAGTATCGTATCCACATGGATTGTCGTTTCGTCCAAACAACTCTCCTTACTTATTTTTATAAGTTGACGATATAAAAGATAAAGGGTTAGAAAGTCTTGAAATTTTTATCTGTTTGCAACAGAACAAGTTACCTGTTTTTGGCTGCAGAAAAGTAAGCAACGGTTAGGATTCTTCGAATTCCCCTGTCTATATTGTTGGATATATTAAATAATAGTAATGTCGCGTTTATTTATCTTAGGTAGACTATACAAGTGATGAGGTCGTTGGGACGTTATTAACCTACTTTGGTCTATCCCTTTGATGGCTAATTGCACCTGCTGATCGCATAGTGATCCTTACATGCGGGGTCTTGCTAATTCAAAGTTAATTGAAACATCAACTTAAATTGGCTTTCCAGTGTTTCCCAAGGCAATGAAGGCCAAGGTTCCCTTAGGTATGCCCATCTATGAATCTTAGGACACTCATAACACACTCTCTCTATGCTTACTTAGTAGTTCTACAAATGGACAACCCTAATCTACATCTACCTTACTAAGGGTTTCAAGAGAATGGTTATATTAGTCTACATCTTATTTCCTTCAACTAGGCACTTGTTTCCCTAATTACTAACCAGTTAATTGCTAGGTTTGGTAGGGCACCACACAGTTCTAATAGTTTCACCTACTAAGTACCTACGTCTAGGGTCAACAATCTTTTCAGTATCTTTCGCTAGTTAATAATCACTTACTTCAAAAAAGATAGTTATCAGTAAAAGGATATAAATATCAAGATATAAACATCCAGTTAGTGATAACAATATTAGACTCTGTCACAACCTAAATACCTAACCTAGGGTGGCACCTATCACAGAAATAAATTATTTCCTAATAAAACTTAATAGCGAACAAAAGAATAAATAAAATATAAACGACATTAAATTAAATAAATACACTAAAGTCACCAATAATTCTATCTCATCAAAATAATTTATTTTAATTATTCAATCATCACTCTCTTTCATTTAAAATACATTAAAGTCATCAAAGTCAACAAACACAAAATCACTTGTGTGCCACCCGGAATGAATCTAATAGGTAAGACAAGACAACCTGAATTATTATATTTTCTTATGCCAATACGTAACATCATTATATATTTTTTTCATTAAAATTAGTAATGACCAACTGTTTGAGAATCTCTGTATTAAGCAGAATTCCAAGAGAATCTCTGCGTGAAAGCAATTCATATGCATGAGAATCTCTGTTTGAAACACTTGGCTGTAATGTATCACGGAGCAACAGTATTTGTACATCAGAAGTGTGAACTTGAATAATGTTCAGGAATCACATCTTTGTAAGCTGCAACACAGTGCTACAGCTAGCCACTTTGCCATCATATTAGGAAAATATTTTTTTCCTCCTTTTTTTTAAGAAATTAAGAAAATGTTTGTTAAATACCTTTAAAGCTGTATACATCATATGAGAGATATATGTTAATCATGTGATAGGAAGAGAGATAGAGAAAAAAATAAGGTGTTGAACCACAATAAAAAATAGTTGATGTGTTGAAATATCATTGCTGATCTTATTATTATGCCACAAAAAAGAATATCGAACACTAAATTACCATAATTTGATTTCAGCCAAAAAAAGGCCAAAAGCTTCAGCTTTTTCAACCCACGTCTTCTATAAAACCACATTTTCAACCCACGTTAACCCAAAAGCTTCAATTGTTAGCTTTTAAAAATCACGGTAGTTTTTGCTTTAGAATTCCCCATACTTGCTTTTGTGCTTGCAAACTTATACCCAAACAAGCACTAAGTCTATCAAATAAATGATGCACTGAAGCCTCCTTACACAGAAAGATACAACTATTTATTTCCTTTCAAATAATCCAAACACAATCAAACCTGATATTTTAGAGTAACTTTCTAAATTGTCGAATTGATTGCGGTGATCTGTTAGGTTAATCGACTGACATAATACAAGTCTAACCTTTGTTGAACAAGGTACCGAACACTTTCATAAAGTGCATATTCTTAAAAAAGATGATCAACATTTTCCTACATATTGCCTCAAAAAAAAAAAAAAATTCCTACATGCCACACCCACTCGAACACTGAATAAAATTAGCCGTAATAGCTCCTCTCTGCAATAAATTATTTTTTTGTAGGAATCTGTTTAACTAACAACAATCAAGCTAAGGAAGACACCTTTAACGAAGTAAATTGGTTCCATATAATATAATAAAACTCTTGACGAACAACCTGCTCCAGTCTAATTTGTAAACAATGGAAGTTGTGTGTTCAAATGTGTTTCTAGCATTAGTTACTCTAATTATATGCAAGAAAATAATAGTTGAAATTTATAAAAATCTCTTTTTTTTGGAGGTGAGTTGAAAATTATAATAATTGTAATTGACTTTTAAAATAAATACATATTTTGTCCTACAATAACCGTCATATTTGACCAGTTTACGTCATATGATCATTTCAAAATTATTTTATTAAGTTATTCTTATTAGCTATTGATTTATTTTTCTGATGAAATTCTAGAGTAGATGTGTCAAATTCTAGGAGTTCTCATTACCATTATGATAAATACAAAGTAAAAAAAAATAATACTAAGAGTGATACACAATATTAATTAGAGATATGTACTATTAAAAAAAAATTAAAACTATAATGAAAATTAAAAGTGACACTCTTTTTAAAATGACTTTTTTTGGGGGGGAAATATGACAATTATCATGAGTAGTTAGTTTATTGAGTTTTCCATCAAAATATTATACTAATATAAGAGCATATATCACTATTTGCAGTAAATGTGCAAGCACTTTGCATTGTCTATATTCTTACCAGCATGCCCTTTTGTTCCATAGATCTTTTGATGTGATGATAGCCAACCTACTAAATAATTTGCTTCATTCTCTATACTTTATTTGTAGTTGTATTGTGTAATTTTCTTATTATTTCTTTTGCTTTGCCTACTTCCTCCAATATGGAAGCTGCTAAAAGGAGATGGGAGAGGAAGCAAAAAATTATTCGCAAGCGTCAAAAAATTGCAGTCCGATCTGAACGTATGATTATGTTTTGTGTATGGATTTATATGTTGGTTATCTTACCTTTTCCAGCTCGTACAATTATCTATGAAGAATGAACACTCATCGGATTAGGCGTGTCTCAGTGTCGGATACACGTCGTGTTCAAAACCGACACGATACCGTCACATATGATTACACTGAATTATGTGATTTTTTTTAAATTATCTGCGTTGTTGGCGTGTCAGTGTCAGTACCGTGTCTGGTGTCCATGTTCGTACCCGTATTTCATAGATTCTTATATATTTCGTTTTTATATGAGTTTGTGTTGTAGTCTTAACCAATCTGCCGAAAATCGAACCGTCGTCGGAAGTTCATTTATCTGCAATAAGAAAAGCACTTCGAAGAAATAATATGTTGGGTGAGCATTCTCAATATCATGATGTTAGGGTTGCCAACTTTTGTTTATATATGGATAAGATTTCTGGTGTTGTTTTGCTTGCAATATCTATATATCTTTAGTTGTTCTTGTTCATGATGTTTCATTTTTGGTTTCTCAGAACAGATGTATGTAATTAAAAACGATGATGCACCTGTTGAGGCTGATGTGCCAGGTAATTTAGCATACTACAATCTGTTGTAAATTCGATTAGTGTTGTGCCTTATACAGATTTTATATTTAGAGTAGTATTTCAATTTTTCTTGATGTCAGCATAAAGATCAAAACAGTTTATACACTAACTTTTTCTTTGTATTGAATTTAAAAGTAGTATCAAAATCAAACAATGAAGAGACTTTGTCCGATCCCTTGGCTGAGCACATGGAGTTTAACCGCTTTTTAAAAAGCGAGGAACAAGGTGCGACACTTACTTAGTAAAGTTTTGTTCAAATTTCAATTTAATCTCCTTTTTGTGAAATATTTTAATTTTATTTTCAAAATTTTCTATGCCTACTGGTGAATTTTTTTCCAGCTTATTCGGATATTGGTGATTTGTTTGTGGGAAATGTGGTGCATTGGCTTGGATTGGCGAGATCGACAAAGCTTCCAAATCTGCTGTTCAGGGTATTTCTATATGTTGCATGAAAGGAAAAGTCACAATACCTCATTTGAAGAAGGCTCCAACATTGTTGTGGAATTTAATTAATGGTTATGATGAAAGGAGTGCTCATTTCCTCAAACATATACAATCATATAACAACATGTTTGCATTCACATCTCTTGGGGGTAATATAGAAACCAAGTCAAACGACGGTGTTGGTCCTCCGCAATTTGTTATGAGTGGTCAGAATTATCATCGCATTGGTAGTTTGTTGCCAATAGGAACACATAGGCCAAAATTCTCTCAATTATATATCTATGATACAAGGAATGAAGTTGCCAACCGTTTGTCACATTTCAGGTCTGTTCTTAATTATTGAAACTTTATTAAATGAAGTTATGTTACATTTATTTTCCTATTTGCTTGTATGTTTGAATTGACTTCTATTATTGATCATATTTTTATTCTGTGTTCAAACCTTTGTGTACAATGAATTTGCTGTTGATGGTGGACTAGATGAGTCATTGGTGAATCAATTATTAGCAATGGTTAATGAGAACAATGTAGTGGCAAAGTCTTTTAGACGTGTGAGGGATCGCTTAGAGCAAACACAAAATGTTGAAGTTGCCTTACGTCTTTTTAGACATCGTTCTACTAATGAACGAACAAACAACATTCCCTTAATGCATGAGGTTGCTGCTCTTATTGTTGGGGATTTTGATTACTCTGATACTGGTAAAGACATAATTTTGCATTCGCAGAATGGTCAACTGCAAAGGATACCTGAAACTCATGCCAGTTACATGCCTTTGCAATATCCGTTGTTATTTCCATATGGAGAGGATGGTTTTCATGAAAAAATTCCTTTGAGCACATGTTATTGGGACTCATCCACTAGGAAGAGAGTACGCGTGTCTTTGAGAGAATTCATTTCTTTTAGGATTCAAGAAAGACATATTGAACATTCTATTATTCTTAAAAGTCGACGATTGTTTCAACAATTTATTGTCGACTCTTATTCAATGTTTGAATCACAGAGGTTGTCGTTCATCAGAAACAATCAAGGAAAAATTAGATCTGAGTTTTTGAGTGGAATTGAGGAAGCAGTGAGTTGTGGAGATGTGAAGCCGGCATCTATAGGATCACGAGTTGTATTGCCATCTTCATTTATTGGTGGTCGAAGATACGTATTTAACAATTGTCAAGATGCAATGGCCATATGTAAGAGCTTTGGGTATCCAGATTTATTCTTGACAATGACGTGTAACCCCAATTGATTAGAAATTCAACGTTTCCTTCATGACAAAGACGTGTCTGTAAATGATTGTCCAGATATTGCATGTAGAGTTTTTCGGTTGAAGTTAAATGATATGATGGCTGACTTCAAAAAGGGAATTTTTTTTTGGAAAAGTGATAGCTAGTAAGTACTTCTCTAAAAAAAATTGTTAATATTGTGCTGGTTTTGGTTGTCTTTATTTTTTTCTATTGATTTGTTAATTTTATTTTCTAGGCATGTATACGATTGAATTTCAAAAGAGGGGGTTACCGCATGCACACATATTATTGTGGTCGGATGCAAGTGATAAGTTGAATACTGTGAGTTTGGTAGACTCGTTGATATGCGCAGAGCTACCGAACAAGGATTTGTTTCCAAAGTTGTACTCTGCTGTTAGTAATTTTATGGTACATGGACCCTGTGGTGCTAGTCATCAAAATTCACCTTGCATGAAAAATGGTAGATGCTCAAAATTTTACCCAAAAAATTTTGCGGCACGAACGTCATTTGATGAAAAAGGGTATCCAATATACAGACGCAGAGATTCAGGGGCCATTATTATGAAGGACACTAAATTGGATAATAGAAGTGTTGTTCCTTATAATCCAGGTTTATTGATGAAGTATCAAGCTCACATTAACATTGAGTACTGTAATAAGTCTAACAGTATAGCATATTTATTTAAGCATATTAATAAAGGAGTTGACAAGGTGACAATGTTAGCTAATGCTCGTGATAAGGATAGTGCGGATGAGATAAATCAATATTAGAATTGCCGATATTTATCACCTTGTGAGTCTGTTTGGAGAATTTTCGCCTTTGATATTCATCGTCGATGCCTTCAGTTCAACGACTCACTTTTCATCTCCCGAGACAACAAAGTGTCATTTTCAGTGATTCAGAGAGGCTTGATGAGGTTGTGGACAGATCTAAGGACAAAGGAACAATGTTTCTTAGTTGGATGGAAGCAAATAAGAAATATACCGAGGGTAGGCAGTTAACTTATGCCAAGTTTCCCATGTTTTTTGTTTTCTCACCAGATGAAATGGAATGGAAACCTCGCGAGCGAGGCCCGTCAATTGGAAGATTGACCTTTGTTCCTCCTAGATCTGGAAACTTGCATTATTTGAGATTGTTGTTAAATGTTCAAGTGGGATGCATGAGTTATGAGGACATTAAAACAGTTGGTGGTCATATTTATGATACTTTTCGAGAAGCATGTGGTGCATTGGGTATGTTGGAAGATGTTGTGAAATCAACCTTAATCGAATCACACCAATGAAATAAACAAAGATGTGTGGAGCAAAAGATAGTGGTAATCTTAGATCTAAGTGTCTTCAAGCAATGACACACACAAAGAGCTAATACAATG
>Ga0228710_1008738_pt1 | contig 14397 bp, 6 predicted proteins | sample MedpolnodulmetaG_FD_177995 | JGI IMG/M metagenome (GOLD analysis project Ga0228710, IMG submission 177995) | Root nodule microbial communities from Medicago polymorpha collected in Santa Monica, California, United States - pink nodules | ecosystem: Host-associated > Plants > Roots > Nodule...
AAATTATTATATTATTAAGCGAATCCGTTGTTGGTATATATAGCTCGTTTCTAATGCAGCTTCACCCAACTATAAGATTTATTTTTATTTTTAATTTTACAAACGTCAAAGAGCATTCCAACAACTTAATGTCATTATTTAGGTCACAACTTGCGTTATCAAACTCGGTCATGAAAAATTAGTTTTATTAAGAGATATAATTGAAAAAAATAATATAACTGGACTCAAAACAATATTCTGCTGACTAGTCAAATAGAATGCTGATGCGATAATTTATCTTACTAATACCATCAAACCTCTGGGTAAATATCTTCACCAAACTTTCAAAAAGTGCATTTTTTTCCTCTTAACTTTCAAAAACTTACAATTTTGACCCCTAAGTATAAAAACTATAATTTTGGCCCCCTAAGATTTAACCATTTTGCAACTTTGATCCTTTTTGCCAATTTTGACCGGTCAATGCCTACATGGCACACCACGTGTGTAATTATTAAATTTAAAAAAACCATAAAATCATTTTTAAATTAAATAAATGACAAATTAAATTTAAAAAATTAAAAAATCAGAAAAAAATTAAAAATAAACCCATTATTAATTGAACCGATTCAGCTTAATCTTATTCAGCTTAATTTTGAGCTTAATTTTCCGCCAAATCCAATATGCAAGAGTTCTTCAAGTACACCCCTGTTCAAATTTTCAAACATAATTCCAACTTAGTGATTTCAATGTATAATACATTATTAATGTGTTATTGTAATTCAATGTTTAGTATTTGAAAAATTTGAAAAAGTGAGAAGCAATTAATTAATATCCACTATCTCTTTTAATAACAAGCAATTTTCCCCAAGAAGATTACCTTAAGTCTTTTGTTTCTGCTGCTTCCAGATTGGAAAGAGTTCCATAGACACTTTGCTGAAAATTCATTGCTGGTGGAACTGTTAAGCTGCAACAGAAAATTATTCAGCTTAAACCCAAATCCAATCCAGATTCAGCTTAATCCCATTCTCTCTTTTAGAAGGGGAGGGGAGCAAATCTTTTTAAAATTTGATTGCATTGTCATAATTATCCTTAAATTAATTTCAAATCTCAATATTAACCGTGTAACAACTTTTATTATTATTTATTAGGCTTAATTGCAGTTTTAGCCCCCTAACTTTCCCAAAGTTGCGATTTTGGCACCATAAGAAAAAAAACTACAAAACAGTCCTCTAAGTTTTGCAACTGTAGCAGTTTTGGCCCCCAAGGCTGATATTGACTCTGTCTACGCTGACGTGGCACCCTAAGTGAGGTGCCACATGTTATTTTTTTTGCTTTGGGGGGCCAAAACTGATACAGTTGCAAAACTTAGGGGGCTGTTTTGTAGTTTTTTTTAGGGGGCCAAAATCGCAACTTTGGGAAAGTTAGGGGTTTAAAACTGCAATTAAGCCTATTTATTATTATTAGGTTATCTTATTCTTATAACAATTATTATTATTATTATTTTGTTATATTTTTTTAACAACTTTTATTATTATATTATCTATAACTCTTATTTGTTACATCTAAAACCACTTCTACTACTACTTTGTTGATGTCAACGGCCTTATTATTATTATTATTATTATTATTATCTTATTTTAATTCAACTTATTATTGTTTGTTGATCCTTTTTTTTTAATGTTAATTCACCGGTTCATGTCTTGTTGTGGAAAATATATGAGCCAGTTTGAGATAAAATAAGCAGCCTAGATGTATGTTTGTCATTGGTTGGTCTCTGAAATTGTAAAATCAAGTAGTTTCTTTTATTTAGTTAAGTTTAAGGGTAAAATAGTAAAATAATTTTAAAATCCCTCTCCCTCCCCTCCCCTCCCTTTGCCAACCAAACACGTTTTTAATTAAAATATCTTCCCTCCCCTCCCCTCCTAATTCTCAAACCAAACAGACCCTTAGGGGGTCAAAATTGCAAGTTTTTGAAAGTTTGGGGGAAAAGTGACTTTAGCCTAAAAATAAATGGAAAATGCAATTTGAAAAGAGATAGACACAAAAAATAGATGATGGGTCCTACCATTAAGTAGGTTCCACCATCATTAATTATTTTTTATTTTTATGTGTCTCTGAAAAAAATTATAAATTTAGAGGATCTTTACCCCAAACCTCTGTGTTTCTAAGTTGTTAGTATGTAGAATCAAATAGCATCTGCACTGAAAAAAAACATTTAGCGTCTCGTTCAACCACAGTATCATCGTACCAGTTAACATAAATCCAAAATTAAAATGTAAAAGTAAAAGGAGAATTATTAAAAATTATAAGAAAAAAATTCCAAAGAAAAATACAAATTTTTAATGCATTAAATACTTTGATATTCAATAAATAAAGAGTTCAAATAAATGTGAAGAAGCATCAGGAAACTGAGTATGCATTGATGTCCTAGCTACTCCCATCCTTCTACTGCCTGTTGCCCCGTTCTAACCTTCTCACATGGATTCCTTTAATATTACGTGACTACCATTTCAATGAAATAAAGGGTCTTAGAAAAAGAAAAAACAAAGTTTCGCTAACCGGTGCCTTCAACGCAATGTTTAAGAAATGTAAAAATAAAAATTTTGTTTTAAAAATATAAGATGTTACTTTTGATTAAGCAATGATTGCATAATTTTTTCATAAAAACTTGCTTGTTTTGGATGTTTGGCCAATGCCCTTGAGACATTGGTTAGCATTCTCCGGAAAACAAAAATACATTCATATTTTTCTTAAAAAAATACATACATTCATATTCACTAAAAATAAATAAACCAAATCTTAGAATTCCTTAAAAAAACATTGAGTAGAACCCAATTTTTTTTTTCTGACTATAGTTCTGTTTGATACAAAAATCTTCATAAAAAAAATCATTTTTTAAAATGAAATGATCACCTTTCGAAGTTTTTCATTTAGAGATTTTCAAAAAAATTGTGAATCTATAAACTGTTTTAAATAAAAATTTGTTTTAAGAAGCTTTTTCAAAAAAGGGTTAATTAAGTAAATGGTCCCTATAAATATTCAGAATTTTGTTTTTAATCCCTACAAAATAAAATCACACTTTTTAGTCCCTATAAAATTTTTCCATCAGCATTTTTAGTCCCTGTAAAAAATTTCCATCAACATTTTTGGTCCCTAAAATGCTTAAGGAAAATGTCACAGGGACTAAAAAATGTGATTTTATTTTGTAGGGACTAAAAACAAAACTGTGAATATTTTTAGGGACTAAAAACTTAATTAACCCTTCAAAAAATCGTTTTCGATAGTTTTTAAATAAAAATCTCCTCTGTTCTCTCTCCTAAAAAAAACTCGGGTCTCTCCCCTCTAAACTTCAGATCCGCCGCCTTCATCCCCTTCCAATCCAAACCTTTGCTCTCAAAGATGTAGAACCGTGGTGGTGGTGATGCGATGATGCATTGTTGTTGTGTTTTTCCACGTATTGCATTCGCATCACCTGGTTAGGATTGCTCACGGTGGCCGCGTCGGTGAGTTTTTCCAGGTGGTTGTTCTCAGATTCGTCGGTTCTCTGCTCTCCTCCCTCTGATATTCACCTGTATCTGTTTAATCCTCCTTCGCCGTTTCCCTTTTGGTTACCGTTGTTTTCAAGGAACAGAGTGGGTTTCTGCGGGATTGCCAGATGTTTTGTGCTTGTTTCGTGATCTCAGAACACCGCCTTTCTGTTAATAACGGCTGGTTTTGTTTTTGTTTCGTCTTGGTCGTGGTTTGTTGGTGGTGTTTACGGTGGTGTAACGGTGTTTGTTTGTAATCGAATGTTTGTCAGCGGCGTCTAGTTTGTTCGTGTTTGTCGGATTCTCTGTTGTTAGGTGTCTTGTTCGTTTATGTCTCCGGTGGTTTCGTGTTTGTTTTCAAAGACTGATGGTTTTGGATTTTGGCCTTTTGGTGGTATGCGAGTGATGTAGCAGCTTGCTTGTCGCGGTGTCTATTCGAAAACCCGAAAGGGTTGGTTTCACAAAACCCGAAAGGGTCGGTTACAATAACCTAAAAGGGTTTGTATTAACGTATTGAACTCATCCCTCGATCTGAGTTCTTACGCGTTGCATGCTCAAAAGAGATTTTATACTTGTTGTTTTACAGGGAGCTGTTGGCACTTGGATTTTGCTACCGTGTTGGCGGTCGATCCATTCGCCATAACTAAACTCTAATTGTTCTATGCAGATGTTCACTTTTCATTCTTTTTTTGTAACCTGGTTTCGCGCCCGTACGCGGATTCGCTGGGTTGCGTCTGTGATTAGTGAACTTTTGTTATGATAGATTAGAGTAGATCTACTTAGGCTGATTTATCTTTTTGTATTCTCGTTTGGGTTTTCCTGGGTCAGGTCCTACGTCCCCACAGTCTTTGTATCTTTCTCTTTTTATTTATTATATTTTATTTTTGCTTAAAAAAAAATGATTTTTTGGCAAACAAATATAAAACAACTTTTTTCTACGATCCTTAGCAAATGAGTCCTAAATGTCGAATGTCAAATGTCAAATTTTATATCTTACTCTAATTAACTCTACAATATTTAAAAACTTTGTTTGGCAAAAAGTAGCTAATATAGCTGGTTAATTAATATTTAATTTCATAATTAAGCTGGTAAGTATAAATCTAAGACGCCAAAGTGATCCCCTCTTGCCGTTCCTTTTCTGAATTGCAGCGGAAGGTCTTAATGTCATGGTGAATGCTCTAGTCAGTGCTAATATTTTTTCTAATTATAAGGTGGGACGATATGACACTGTCAACATTTCTCACTTGTAAATTGCTGATGATACATTGTTGGTATGTACAAAAAGTAGGATAAATATTCGATCTTTAAAGGCTCTGCTCCTGCTTTTTGAGGTGACTTCAGGTCTTAAGGACTATTTTCATAAAAACATGTTTGTTGGTGTTGATGTGTCCGACTCCTGGTTGAATGAGGCTTCAATGGTTCTAAACTGGAAAATTGGTCATGTCCCATTCTTCTACCTGTGTCTTCCCATTGGTGGTGACTATAGGTGTAACACCCACGGCTGACAAGGACGGGGAGTGGTCGCCGGTGCACAAGGCACGACAATGAGCGGCTCCTGACAACTTTTAGAGGAACCGAATCATATCAGAATGAGAGGGATCCTGAGGCGGTGTAGGTATGAGACTACATGGTTGAAGGAAGACTTATAAGAATTGTTTGGTACTACCTATATCAACAAGATGGATTTTCTTTTTGGTAGCCCATTACATAAGAACTCCACAGTTAAGCGTGCTTGACTTGGAGCAATTTTGGGATGGGTGACCTGCCGGGAAGTTTTCCGATAAGCGTGCGAGTGAGGACAAAACACACTGAAAAGACTCATTTTGGTTTGTAGGGTCAGTCGACAATGCTTAAAGTCGTCTGGGATGTTACAATAGGAAACTGAACTTATGGAAACCTTTGATTGAGCGGGTCAATTCTACATTGTCTAGATGGAAAAGTTGTAATTTATCTATGGACGGCCATTTAGTCCTTCTGAAGTATGTTATGTCTTATCTCATGATCTACTTCTTTTTAGGCATGGCAATCGGGCGGGGTGGGGACGGGTTTTACCTTCCTCATCCCCATACCCTATTCTCACATACTTACCCGTTACCCTACCCATACCCAACGGGGATGAGAAATTGAATCCCATCCCCGTACCCGTAGTGAATTATTTTTTTATTAATTTTTTTTGTTTTCAAACCCCAATGGCAATATTGTAAAGCATTATGTTCCCTTTAACATTTCCAAAAAAGTGTCGCCTGACAATGAGATCTGTCGTTTGGACTGGAGTGAAATGATCTAGGGTTGTGTTTCTATTTATATAAAAGGGGTAAAAAAAAAGTAATTTTTTACATTTGGGACAGGTATGGGTATGGCTTCGGGGTGGGTACATATAACCCTGTTACCCGTGTTTTGAAATCGGGGAAAACCCATACCCATATTCAAACCCAGTCAAAGCAGGGAAAACCCGTCAAATCGGGGTGGGTATGAGCGAGTACCCATGGGGACGGGTATTGTTGCCATGTCTACTTCTTTTCCTTCCTCAATGCTCCTACATGTACCATTACTTCCCTTAATTTATTTCAATTTTTTTTTTTGGGAAGTGAGGACTCTCGGAAAATATCTTGGATAATTTGGGACACTATATGTCCCAAAGAGGATGAGAGTTTGGGGGTCAGGAGGATTAGAGTATTCAACGTGTCATTATTTGGCAAATGGTGTTGGAGGTTAAGGGGGAAGAATGTTGCTTATGGTATAAAGCCTCTGCGAGGTATGATGAAGAAGGAGGAAATATTGGTAATGTGGGGAGATTAGCATAGGCGTGGTGGAATAATTTACTTTGCATTCAGAGGGGCGTTGTAGAGGGGGTTAGACGTCGGTTTACCGATCACTTACGGCAGGAGGTGGGGGATGACGTATGAACTTTATTTTGGTGGGATCCTTGGTTAGAGGGAGGTATTTTGAAGGATAGATTTAGTCGTCTTTTTATCTTTCAGATAACAAACTGGTGAATGTGGCGTACATGTTTTTTCTAGGATGGGGGGAGGCCGGTGAAGCGTGGAATTGGTGTCTTAGGTTGATGGTATGGGAGGAAGAATTGTGGAGTGACTGTTGTGTGCTGTTATTGCCAATTGTTTTGTAAGCTAATGTGAATGACAAGTGGACTTGGCTACTTTATACCTTATCAAGATACTGCCTAACATCAAGGGGTCAAACGTCCAATAACGATCTTTTTCCAACTATTTGTAATAAGGAGGTTTCTCTAAAAAATCAACAATTTCGCATGGCAATTATTGCGTAATCGACTTCAAACTTGCGACAACTTAATTAGAAGAAGGATACTTCATCCGAACACATCTCTTTGTTCAGGCGGTGGTGGGTAGGAAGAGAATATTGATCATCTTTTTTTGCATTGTGATTTTTTTCGTCAAATTTGGTATGATATTTATACTTGGCTCAGATTGGCTTCAGTCAAGCCAACTATTGTTCATGAACATATTCTTCAATTCCGATCATCAGGTGATTGGAATAATCATGCCCCCGAGATCTACTATGTAGACACGCTAATTATTGATTGAACACGTAATTAATTAAAATCGAACAAACACTATAATTTGGTGGGAAATCAAACAATGTCGCAGAAGACAACAAACAACAAAACGTCAGACTTAAAGGACAAAATCAAGAAAAAACTTAGATCTATATGAACATAATTTGTTTAGGTTAAAATTAAAAGAAAAACACAAAGATGAGAGGAAGTTAGAAAAAAAATCTTTTTGTGAGAATGTAAATACATAATAATATAATTTCATACATGCATAAGTAATAGAGTAAACCTAAAGCAGATCCACATAAGATTTTATAAGATATAAAAAAAAAAAAAATACTCCCTCCATTGTGTCACAAGTGTCTTTCTTCTTTCTCTTTCATAATATTTTTTTGTTTCTTTGTACACGTGTGACATTGTGGTTGTCCAATGTCACCAATGTCACCAACCACAATGTCACCCAAGTATTATCCCCATCCTTATATCTAAACACTCATTTGATTTTATTTTTGTCATTAAATGTATACTCATTTTCAAATTACTAGATACATTTATTTTTCCTAAAAATACCTCTAATTAATACTACTAACTTGTTTTGAAATATCAAAAGTCAAATTTAGTACACATACAAATAAATGACAATTTGGTAATATTAACATACAAAATAGACACATCAATTACACTAACAACTTTTCTTAAGAAATGTGAAAAAAAACAAAGAGGACTTGCATATAGGTACGGAGGAGTAGATACACATTAAATTCTATTGACATTTTGTATGATCTTTATATATTGAATTCGAATCTATTTTGACTCACAGCACAAGTTAGTTAATAAACACACCCTCACCGTCTCTTTCAAAAGGACATTGTACCACCCTCTTCTCTATAGCCTTCTTTCCTGCAAACTATTCTATTTCTACTCGATCATTTCATTTGTCCCATCGTTCCCTTTACTCTATTCCTCTCCTCTGCACGTAGCAAAAAATTAATTTTTGCTTCCTTTCTCTCTCAATTAATAACAACTTTCACCATCAACTTCACATGCATTATCCTCTTAATTACCATTTAATTACGAGTTAGATCAAGGCTTCCCTTTCACTTGCAGACCGATCACTTGTTCATAGGTTACTACATTTTATATTAGTCGATCAGATCGATTAACTGGACGTTGCTATGGATTTAGAGTTTCAATATCAAGAAGTAAGTACTTTTTCTTACACGCTAATTTTTCTTTAATTATATACTCTGTCATATATTATGTTTATGTGTTCTGAGGTACTATCAACTTCACGAGTTATCATCTCAAAATAGTTTGATTTTGTAACCTTGATGAACGGAGTTTAAATTTTTTATGAAAGGTTGTAAAATGATGCTATATTAACTAATAAAAAAAAAATTCATTCCTCGATAAAAAATAATACTATTGCTATGTTTTTTTTTTTTTACAAGTCTATTGCTATATTATTATGCTAATTAATATTATGGAGATTAATGTTATTTATACGTAACATGCATCAGGAGTTCTGGAGGAACTCAAGGGGAGTGCAACTTTTCACCTGTAAATGGTTGCCATTATGTTCTCCAAAGGCTCTGGTTTTCCTTTGCCATGGTAATTAATTCACCGTCTATTAATAATTTTTTACTATTTATCTCTAATTTCTCTCTCTATCTTAGAAGGTGTGATTTTGCTTCTGTTTCATTAAATATCTGTTGCAGGTTATGGCATGGAGTGCAGTCGTTTCATGAGAGGTAATAAATGTTCTTCCAGTAACTTGTTTATCAATCCTTTTCTATTCCCTCACTTTTTTATTTTTTTTATTTTGTTATATTTGAAGTCGGTTTAAAGGAAATGAACTGAATAAATAATGCATAATTTTTTTTTAAAGGATGTATAAAATTATTTTGAAATGCTTATGTCGTCAAATTGGCAATAGAAATTGCGTTAATTTGTGATGTTGTAAGAGTTAAAATTTAAACATGCTTTGTGGTCTTGGAAAAAACACAAATTTCAAATTAAGAACTGATGAAACATGAAAAAACGTTTTAAAAAATGACACTTTAATTTTAAACTCATCTTTAGTTAGTATTAAAAAGTCACAATTTTTTATTTAAAAATAGTTATGTATAATGTGAACAGTAGACTTAAATCTTTATGGTTTGTGCGTGTTCATTATATATTTTTCTTTTAGTAACTTGTCATCAGTTTTCTAGAAGGTGGTTGAACCTCCAATTAGAAAAAAATGCATAAGATAGCATATTTTTTTAGTTCAAGAAAAGAAAACATATACTTTTAATTTTATAATGGATGTCAACATATATTTGGTTTTAGTTCAGCCCATAAAGATGCCGATCTGGTGTCCATTTGTTAGATGACAAGTTTTTCTTTGTTTGATGATATTTGTACAACCATTTTTTGATAATTTTTGGACAATTTTCTCTCTCATATTTACATGTTGCTCTTATCCTTTTTCTTCATTTTTCTCTCTCCGTTGTTTTTGACCAATAAAAATAAACAAAAACAAAGCTGTCAATAAAGTTGTCATCAAATGGATGCCAAAATATCATTACTCTTTTTCTTTTGACCAACTAAGTGATGAATTTTGTTTTGTAATGGAGAAAGTTACTACATTGTTCTTATTCAGAAAAGAGAGATATATCTACATTTTGGATTTTTAATTGATTTTACATTTAGGGTACCAACAACAAAACTTCACGGTATCAATGACATTTTTCTTTGAAATCCGGTGGTTCAAGCTTTCAAGGTGTTTAGACATAAAGTAAAAATTATTCAATTTATTTATGATTTTACCACAATATTCTCGTGCCTACCATTAAACCATTCCCACGAAGAGATCTTGATTAGCTCAACCAACCTAAAATATTCTTGTGCATGTATGCATAGACGTGTCTATCTTCAAGTAGGACAAATTAATAGTGCTACATTCGTCCTCATTTAAGATATTTTTTTATTCTTTTTATAAAATTCATTGCAAATTATTAATTGTATCAATTAATTTTTTTACCAACATACTCCTACTATACTTATAATTACCATGGTAAGTCTTTTTCTGTAACATTTAATAAATACTAATTAGGAAAATAGAATAAACTAGTGTTGTAAAAAAAAAATAGTACCGTAAATTAGCAATTATTTCTACTAAATGGTAGTAAATTTGTAGAACAATATCGATTGTAGATAAAAAAAAATTTAAGGTGGGGATAAATTTAATGTTATACTAAAATTTTTATTTCATTGATTTTGTAAAAAAAAAATATCTAAAATCTAGTAGATAATAAATGGTAAATATTTTTTAATTGTATTTTTTTTTTTTAGGAAATTTTTTAATTGTGTTTAAATGACTCATATTTATACTTGGTTTCAAGTGTATGTATCTCGTAGCTTTGTACCCAACGAAAAATCTAGTGTCAGCTTCGCTCTGATCTTATTGCACTTAGTCAACCCTGAAAAACAAATATGGCAGATCGAGATCTAGAATGATCGTTGGTTGGTATGCATTTCTTATGAAGTAATTAAGGTACTATGTACTTTTGCTACGGAAGGGAACAGTTGAACAGTAAAGGACGATGGTTGTGTGTGTGCTTTTGGACATGCCAAGTAGCTCCTCTCATGTCGTCACATTTTCTCATAAAAAAATTCGTGGATAATTTTTTTTTATAAGTTATCTTGTATCCTAAGAAAAAAAACGTGTCTTATATTCTTAGAGTACAAGTTAGCATGATCCAAAGAATGCACTAAGATGTGTCCCATTTTCCATAGATAAAAAGCTAAAACAACATTAAAAATTAACAATGAAATAGAGGAAGTATAGAGATAATAAAACATATATCTAGCTAATTATGGTAGCATGATGGGGTACTACAGAATGTGGAGTGCGGCTAGCGTGTGCCAAATATGCTGTGTATGGTGTAGATTATGAAGGACATGGACAATCTGAAGGTGTTCGTTGTTACATTAAGAAGTTCAGTAACATTGTTAACGACTGTTATGACTTTTTCAAGTCAGTTAGTGGTATGGTTTCAAAACCTTGTCTGGTCCTTTGAGTATATACATTTTAATCCACTCTAGTTTCATCATTAATTTTCATATTAATTTCAGTTCTTCAAGAGTATAAGGGAAAAACTAGGTTCTTGTATGGAGAGTCCATGGGTGGAGCAGTTAGTCTACTTTTGCATCAAAAGGACCCTTCTTTTTGGAATGGCGCCGTCCTTGTCGCGCCCATGTGTAAGGTACACGTTGTAAAAAAATATTCACACTGACATTGTTTTTTCCCTTCATATACCCACTGACATTATATATGAATTAAATTCATAAAAAATCTTTAGATTACCCGTACATACTTCAAGTTAATTATATCCATATACTTTTTGTTTAGAAAAACTAATGTAATGATTCATTAGTAGCATAAAAATACCATCAACGTGATTAATTTTGTAGCTATTATATTTACTTAAGTAATAAGTAAACATGAAAATATTGGTTTATACAAATGTGCAGATATCAGAGAAGATGAAGCCACACCAAGTTGTCATCAACATATTGACTAAAGTTGAAGATATCATACCAAAGTGGAAGATAGTTCCCACAAAGGATGTCATCAATTTCGCCTTCAAAGATCCGGCCAAACGAGAAAGGGTGAGGTTTTTTCTCCTTTCTTCTAAATATATCTGAAGTTTTCATTTAATCTATAATTGAGGCTTTCTTAAAATGACTTGAAGTTTAGCTAATTAGTGTGTCATTTCATATACCACTTCCTTTGACAATGGTTGCAGATAAGGAAAAACAAGTTGATATACCAGGACAAGCCCAGGTTAAAAACAGCACTGGAAATGTTAAGAACCAGCATGAATCTTGAAGATACCTTATACAAGGTTATCTATGCATTGCATAACTCATAGTTTGTTTGCATTACATTGACTTATTTGAACTTATCTACTAGTATAAGCATTGTTGAGACCGTTTGGAAGAGTTTATAAAAACAATTATGACATGAAAAACGGGTTATAGCTACACGAAAAACAGCTTAATCTTTTTTTTATCTTCTATTATAGAAATAGCTTATACTTAAATACTTACATAATAAGTGATTGATCAAGTGTATGATTGTTTCTTATAATTGGATGCTATTTGGAGTAGGATTGATTTTGCTTCCAAAATTGGTTCTAACTTGAAGTTGCAATTTGAAACTTTTGCCTCTAAATTGGATTTTTAGCCTCAATTTTCTTGTTCAACTCATTTTACGTGAATGTATCCAAGCATAAAGTGATTCACATTCAACTCACTTATAGTTTTTGTTGCGGCAAAACCAAACAAACATTAAATGTTACGGCAAAACCAAACAAACATTAAATTGTTTATCTAACCAGAACCATAATCAAGTTATCCTTTCTGTTTGCAAACAAATATTAAAATTAACGCTTTATTAAATGTAATTACTTATCTTATCATATCATACCTAATTTGTTTGGTACTTTGGGTGAATTTTGAGCAGGTAACCTTTCCATTTTTTGTATTGCATGGAGAAACAGATACAGTGACAGACCCAGAAGTAAGCAGGGCATTATATGAGAGAGCTAGTAGCAAAGATAAGACAATTAAATTGTACCCTGGAATGTGGCATGGTTTAACGTCTGGTGAGCCTGATGACAACATTGAAAAAGTTTTTGAAGACATCATAACATGGCTTGACAAGCACGCCAACAATGCTGCCTATGAGTCTACACATCCAATTGAGAATTGTAACCATGACATTGAGACATTGACACCAGTTGTATCATCAACAAAGACTATGAAACAATCCCATAGGCGAAAAAGTTATCTTTGTGGATTGAAAGGAAGTCGTTTGTTACACCACTCAGCAAATTAGAATGAAATAATTACACTCTGGTTGTGACTGTGACCATGAATGTAGGTCCATGATGTAGCTAAACACTGTTTTACTGTGGACATCTTTCACATTCTGCCTAATTTCACTGTGTTATTTCACTTATTTACTTTCCAACTTGTTTTTTTAACTCCTTGCAACAATAAGTCAATAGTAGATTGTTAGGCATGTTTAAGATCCAGGAGACAATAATTATCCTATAGAATTTCTCTACGATTTTTTTTTTTTGTGTGGGTAATACGTATTGTTAGAGAGGAAGTGATATCGTATAATCAATGATCTTATATATTTTAGACATATAATCATCTTTGGCTAACAATATAGTCATCAAGGGCAATAACCAAATTTGAAAATCTTATGTTAGAATGTGGTATGGTCTGAAAATGTGTTCGTAAATAAGATAAATCTCTAACTTTTTTTTTTTGGTAGCAGATAAATCTCTAACTTTATAAACCAATTTTGTGAAGTTGCGTTATGATCAACTCCAATTTTAATTATTAGCGCCTATTGTTGAGCATGAAAAGGAAACTATGTAAAGATGATATACTATTTTTTTTTGGCTATATGACGTACAAACTACAACCCTTCTCTTTTACACTTTAAGGTATTTACTGGGAATCGAAGGTAATCAATCAAAAGCATTTAGGAATGCGCGTACTAGTGTTTAAACCTTTACATGACACGGAAAATATATTTGTGTATAATTATGTTATAAAGGTTATTTGCTTGGAGACTATTCAATAAAAGGATTCCAATAAAAGATAATTTAATTCGTTGTGTCTTATGGTTCGTTACTTTGGTCGAGAATCATGGTTTATTAATCATCTATTTCTTGGTTTTAACTCTTTTGGTGGTATATGGAAACTTGCTTTTCGGTGGTTGGGAATTTCTTTTGCTAACGTAGCTGACATAGGTGAACAAGCATTATAGTTCGGTGGTTCACATTTGTTTGGGAAGGAAATCAGCTTTTGTCTTCGGGTAATTTAAATGTCTTGTATATGAGTTATGTGGAAAGAGTGTAGTGTAAGAATTTTCAATAATAATAAAGATCTTTCAACGGAGCAGTTACTTGAGCATATAAAGCTAAAGCTTCATTTGTGGCGGTGGTTGAAGGCTCACAAAACAGATGTTCTTTCGATTTTCATGTTTGGTGGCGTAATTTGCTGCTCTATTTTGGATTATTCACTATGTAATTTCTATTAGCTTTTTTCTAGTTTATTTTGAACTTTTGTAATTTAACACTTTTTAATCCCTTTTAGGTACTCCTTATACTTCAAAGGGATGTTTGTTATTATGTTTTGTTTTTTTACCTCTTCAAAACAAGTAAGCATGTAATAAAGTTAGATGAATTTGATTAATTTTAATTTGTAATACTTAACATTAATTTTTTTTTGAAGAAGCGCAATATTAACATACTAGTTTTTTTTTTTTGGTAGTGAATATTAACATACTAG
>Ga0228710_1008739_pt1 | contig 14396 bp, 15 predicted proteins | sample MedpolnodulmetaG_FD_177995 | JGI IMG/M metagenome (GOLD analysis project Ga0228710, IMG submission 177995) | Root nodule microbial communities from Medicago polymorpha collected in Santa Monica, California, United States - pink nodules | ecosystem: Host-associated > Plants > Roots > Nodule...
AGAAAGTAGGTCGAATATAAAGTTTAGGTTTAGGGTTTGTTTGTGAAGGGTTTGTTATTATGATGAACCAATAATCTCAAGGCGCTTTTTATTATTATTCTTTTAAACTGTTAAAAATCCAATCTTTACAACTGAACTTTCTTCTAATCATCTTCTAAAAGTTAATTAAGTTGAACAACTCCATGTTGGAACGATACTCTCTTTTTACTACTTCGGTAGAACCGTGCACTTGCGATTCATCACTAACCTAATAGCTTGATCTCCGAAAATCACCGCGACACAACTATTTGATTCAGACCTCTAAAATTGAGATGATCAAACCTATAACGCCATACCCATCTATCTTCATCTTTTACCATAGCAGATAAACAATTAAACTCTACAACTTTCATATTGGTCTGAAATGTTCTATTCTTTGCAAGAGGAGTTTTCAAAACTAACCTTTGATGTTTATCAAATAACTTCAGAACATTATCCTTCTTAGTAACTGAATGTCCTTTCCGAATGAGTTGACCAACACTAAGTAAATTGCACTGCATTCCAGGGACATAGAGAACTTCTTCAATTATTGCTAATTTTTCATTCTTTCCTTCAATAGCAATCTTCCCCATTCCTTCTGCAGTTAATGTTCTATGATCTGCAAGTTTCACCTTTGTGTTCCTTCCATGATCAATTTCCCTCAACCATACTTTGTTTCCAGTCATGTGATTAGAACAACCAGTATCTAAGAACCAACTTTCTGAATTGCAGCTCTTAGTAATAGTTGTTGTAACCATCAATAATAATGAATCATCTGAATCATCTTGTGCAATCTTAGCTTGTTCCTCATCATTTTGAACTTGTTTTCCCTTACCAGACCAACATGCAGAGGCAAAGTGTCCAAATTTCTCACATTTGAAACACTGAATCTTCTTCTTATCAAAATTTTTCTTCTTTTGATTAGAGTTTTCTTCCTTTGAAGATTCACCTTTATCAGATCCTTTGTTCTTGCCTTTAGACCAGTTTCCTCCCTTAGTGTTATTCTTACCTTTCTTGAAGTTCTTCCTATCATAATCATCCTTCTTGATAGTTTGAACTTGAAAGGCTTGTTGAATTGATCTTTCACTGCTTCTTTCTGAAACCATCGATTCATGAGCTTCTAATGAATTATGCAGCTCCTCAATCTTCAAGGTTTTTACATCTTTTGATTCCTGAATTGCCAACACAATGAAATCAAACCTTGATGATAATGTCCTCATTATCTTCTCAACAATTTTTTTTATCAGTCATAGCGTCACCACAAGCCTTCATCTGATTCACAAGATTGATGAGTTTGGAGATGTATTCAGTAATCTTCTGATCATCCTCCATCTGCATAAGCTCAAACTTCCTTCTTAGTGATTGAAGCTTAATCAACTTCACTTTATCATCACGTTCATGGTACTTTGAAAGAATATCCCATGCTTCCTTTGAACTAACTGTTTTTGAGATTCTTTCAAAGTTTGCTTCATCAAGACTTTGTTGAATCAAGAACAAAGCCTTGCAATCTTTCTTCTTCAGATCCTTGTGTGCGTTCCTTTGCACTTCTGTGGCATTCACAGTTAAATCACCAACTTCATTCTGCACAATTTCCAGCAAATCTTGTGCTCCAAACAAATTCTTCAACACTGCACTCCATCTTTCCCAATTGCATGCTTCAAGAATTGGAAGATGAGTGTTGAAACTGCTGCTACTATTCATAACATAACATCTGCAATCTCAAATTCCTGATTTGCTCAGAGCTTTGTGTCTACTTCAGTGAAGAATATCATCTTCATTTATACTATGATTCTAGAGATAAGTTGCTCTTAGTAAATAATGCCTTAGTCACATAATAAGCGATACTTCCTTATTACATGTTGAATTTCTAAAATACAGATTAGTTTGAAATAAGAATAAAATGAAAAATTATCAAAGATTATTAACGCTATTCAGAGCTTTGCTAAGTTTCTTCTGCTCTAAAAACAATGTTGATAAACAACCATGGACGTTTTTCAAGCCATGAATTCAACCAGGGTCGATCCTTAGAGACGAACAAATATAAGTTTCCACCTCAATTTAACTTACTAAATTATCATTAATTTGCAGTGTACTTTTTTTTAAATATAAGTTTACATCGGGCACATGTGTATGGTTTTGGTTCTGCCGTGACGATAATTGATTTTGTAAAATTGCTTCTGACTAGAAGTGAATTGAATATAATTTTTTTTATGTTGAGTTAACAATAAATGTAAGATTTGCAGTGTCATTTAACCCAGTAAGTAACACTTTCTTTTGATGGAAACATATCTGCGGTCCTGGTGGTCCTGGTTGCACGTTCATCCCATTTATGGAAGCACTAAACATTTTCACACACTATAAACATATGCTAATAACGTCTCATTCACATTCCCTTAAAAAAAAAGTAATGTCTCATTCATTTTTTTTGAGAGAAGTCATGTCTCATTCATATTACCTGTACGTACATTTAATAGAGCCGCCTCTAGTTTTTTTTAATGAAAGAAACTTTATATTTTTTCTAATCTATTTTTCTTTGAGGGTGGTTTTGGATATTTTTTTATTCGGAATTACTCGTTTACATCGCTTTTCTCCTTTTATTTAAATTTTTCTTTTATCTTGTTTCATCGTTTGAGTTAAGTATTGTTGTTTTGTGCGGTGTTGTTTGGTTTTTGTCTTTTGTTACCGTGTTCGTTCGTTCATATCGAGAAATCAATTACGGCTAATTTCAAATTCAACCAATGATGACTTGCCCATCAACAACGGGAGGCATGAGTACTCATGTGATTTTGATTTTGTCGCTTTTGTAGGCATTTTTTCATTTTTACGACATGATATTTATGTTGTTTTTGATGTAACATATTGACTTGCATGAATATGAATATATGATTTGTAAAAAAAAGTCTCACTCGCCTACTCCACCTACTCTAGTATTTGATAAATTTAAAAGTCATTTAATTAATGTATATTTGTACAAAAAAATATTTAGTTTAATCATTAATTATTTTATAAATTCTTATTTCCAATGCAAAAAGTACAAATATTAACCTAAAAACAACCTTGTAAAAAAGAAATCGTCTTAGTTTTATTTTTATCTAAAGCATAATGTTAGAAAAGAAAGGTTAATTATATCGCGAGGTGTAAAACTGACCGAGCCGCCAATGTATAGCCCTCCTTCGCATTCTCTTAAAAAAAAATTGTCTCATTCATATTACATATTACATGTACATACATTTCTAATAGATCCTTCCAAAAAAAAAAAAAAATTTCTAATAGAGTCGACTTTAGTTTTTTGGATGACAAAAAGTGTCAACAAGTTCCGTCAATAACCCGTTTAAAAAGGAGAGAAATGGGATGGACCAACTAAAGATACAAGGTTGAAAATTTCACCCGCTTCGCTTTATGGCGGAGCGACTAGTTGGCAGGTTAATATTTCTTTTTAAAAATTATTTATCAAAAACTTCACATAAACAATATAAAAATATATAAATCTAAAGCTAATTTAAGGAAATCTAAATATATAACTAATGACTCCACTAAAGTTATGAGAATAATCATTCAAACATAAAAATTACATTGCCTAAAAATCTATAATAAATCAATAAGACATTCAAAATAAAAACTTCACGAGTTATCAATCGACTAAGTGTTAAAAATATGACGCTAAAGTTATGAAACAAAAGTGATAAAATTGATTGAATTTTTTTCCCACTATACAGAGGAGAAAATTGGAAAATGTGTCTTTTAAATAAAAAGAAGTGAAAATGAGAGTTTCTTTTTAATATATCAACCCAACGTACCAACCTGCCTCGCACCCATAAGTGCCTCGCTTTTTAGTGGGTTAGGCGAATCATACACCCTAATATTGGCGGCTTCAAAATCTCAACTCACCCCACTAAAAAAGGCGCGATAAACAGACTAATTGGACGGGTCCAACCTATTTTGTCATCTTTAGTGAAAAAACCTTTATCTTTTTTCTAACATCTTTTTCTTCCATTTGAGATGGTTTTTAGACATGACAACGGGGCAGGGCGGGGACGGGTTTTAGCATACCCGCCCCGCCTTCATAGTACCCAGCCCCGCCCCCAAACCCGTTAGGGATAGAAAATTCAAACCCAAACTTGCTCCCAACGGGGACGGGTTTCCCAGCCCCGCCCCAACCCCCACATGCAACTCTAGTAAAAATAAAAAAACATTTTTTTCTTTTTTTCACAACAACAAAGAAGATCTAATAACAAAAGTTTCTAAAATCATTACAACGTAGAACATCTTCTACATATCATCATGTCACATTTAAGAAAATCTGCTTAGTTGCAAGATTATTAAAACAAAATAACAGTATAAAAGTAATATGATTACCAAATATAGGGGTAGAAAATAATTTAAAACAAACGGGGCGGGTGCAGGGGTGGGTGTGGGGCGGGTTTGACCTTCCCCCGAACTCGCCCCCGCCCCCATACTAAAGCAATGAGTTTTCCCCGCACCCACACCCAATCAAATCGGCTTTTCTCCGTTAAATATGGGACGAAGGCGGTCGAGTCTGAGCGGGGGCGGGTTCAAATGCCATCCTTAGTGGTTTTGGATTTTTTTTCATCCGAAATCACTCATTTATATAGTTTTTATCCTTTTATTTAAATTTACATCGGTTTTTTAATCTAAAATCACTCTTTTACAATATAGAGTTGTTTTGTTCGACATAGTTTGGTTTTCACCTCTTGTTGCCATGTTTGTCTGTTCATATTGACAGATCAACTACGTCTGATTCCAGGTTCAACTAATGATGACTTTACCATCAACTATTGGAGGCATGGGTACTTAGGTGATTTTGATTTTGTCGCTTTTGTAGGCATTTTAAGATTTTAACGACATGAAATTTATATTGTTTTTTATGTAATATTCTATCAATTTATATTAATATAATGAATACCTAATTTGTATTTTTTTAAAGTCGTTTAATTGATGTATATTTGTGTCAAAATATATTGTTTTATCATTACTTGTTTTTATAGATTCTTATTTTTCAATGCAAAGAGTACAAATATTCACCTAAAAACATCCTTGTAAAAAACATATCATCTTAATTTCATCTATAGCATAACGTTAGAAACGAAAGGTTAATTACATCAACTACTATTGAAATAGTGATAAAATTTTAGCAACAAAAAAGGGAAATTCATCTCTAATTATGTCAAACTATTGTTAGAGAACCCATCTAGTTTGGTTTGATAGTGTTGGTTTGAGACCTTGGAGTGTGTCTTTGATTGTCCCTATCTCAATTTTAGTAGACTAGTTTGACTTCTTCAAAAAAATAAAAAAATAATACACGTTAAAGATATTAAATTGGGAGACTAATTTTTCCCCTTTATTTATCAAGTGTATTAAATTGTCATCACGCTGTAATATTTATAAGCTTGTCTCCGCATAAATTGTGAAATTTCGACTTAACGTTGGAGACTATTATGTCGCTTAATGTGGAGTGTGATCACGATGGGAACATCCTAGAGGGTCTCGGGGTGTGACGATGATCGGTTGGAGTTGCAGGTTTTCCACGCATGCCAATCGTTGATTTTGTTCCCCGAGCATTTGTGATTGTTGTCAAATTAGTTTGTATAGGTCTTCCAAATGGTCGTTGTCATGAACTCATACAGAGTTCTTGACGTCTTCGTTTGGAAATTATTCATGGTTGTTAAACGTGCCTATAGGAGAAGTCATGCACACTTCCAAAGGTTTGGAAGGTGTTCACTACCAGAAAAAGCAAAATTAGCGAGGGAAATTAGTGACGGAAAAAATGAAATTCCTCACAAATTCCTTGGTCGCAAAATTTAGTGATGGAATTAGAGAGGGATTTCACGTTTTCCCTCACTAAATATCCCTCACTAATTTTTGTTTTTTTAGTAGTGTGTTGGAGCTGTTGCGACGATGATCATCAGTGGAGGGGAAATAATTGTGGTTGGTGTGTTACACGGTTGAGGAGATTCTCGTACCACAATGTTGGCTACAGTCTGTGAACGAGTGGATACTTTGTTCATGGTGTTAATTCCGACTATTGTTGGAGTAGTCAAAAGTTAAATAGGTTTCAGTGAATGAGGTTCTTATAACTTCCTCCCCACAAATAGAGCTCTCGTTCTTGTCTAGGAATAGAAGAGTCAGTCAGTGGTCGTGTGAAGCAACTGTTGCGGTGGTTAATGATGGTCGGAGTAGATCCTTAAACAATGCGGAAGGTGTACCTGTAAAGACACTTCAACATTTTAGTCAATGAGATTTCGATGAGCTTTGATGAGATTTCTTAGAATGAGAGTGTGTACATTGATTTTGGCGAGGCACATACCATTTATAGACTCTCTTGCATTGATATGACAGTTTTGCCCTTACAACACTTTTGTGGGGCCGTTGGATCAAGTGGAGATTTCATAGGTGTTCTGAGTGTAACATTCGGTGTGATGCATCTCTTCACCGATGCAGGTATTCTTCAACTATAAGTGGATGCCTTATTGGGCCTTAGCTAAATAGTGGACTCTAAATCCAGAGGATTGAGGTCTTGGCCCAATCTAGAACACTTTTAGTTTCATTTTTCTATTTTTTTTTAGAAAGTATTAATTAATAAATAAAATCACGTGGAATAAAAATAATTAAGAAAAGTCAACGCAGGTAGTCTATTGGTTAGAAATTTACTTCTTTAAAATGGGGTGTTTGAGGTTCAAACTCCGACCTCTGCAAATCTAATGCAATGTCCCCATAACTGAGTAAGTTCACGGAGACCTTATTATCACAAAGTTGGAATCTTAAAAAAATAATCAAAGGGGAAAAATCACACTCTCCCGTATGACTCGGGAAAGAAAAAAAAATTTAACCCTTTAATATAATATGGTTTTTCAAACTTCCATAATACCATATCTCCTTTTTTTAGGGACTAAGATATAAGATCTTTTTTTTATGTAAAAATGTAAGCTTAGTTAGTATTGGTCAGACGAAAAATATTACACATCAGGTACAATATGATCATCACAAATAAGAAGTTTTAGGAGATGGTAAAAAGGGCGATAGTGACGATTAGGGACGGGGACGGGGGTGATGAGGGGGGCTGGTTCGGTGCGAGGGTGTCGAGAGTCTTAGGAGATGGTAAAAACACATTTTTTTGGTTTGATAACTGGTTAGGAGATGTTCCCTTACGTAGGAGGTTTGGTAGGTTGTTTGATTTAGCGACACATAAGTTAATCACTGTGGCTGACATGTTTGAGTTAGGGTGGGAGGAAGGGGGCGGGGCGTGGAGGTGGAGGAGAAGGTTGTGGACTTGGGAGGAAGAGATGTTGGAGGCATGTAGACTTTTACTTGATGGTGTTTCTGTGCAGGCTAATATTATTGACAGGTGACAGTGGGATCCAGACATTCAGGATGGGTACACGGTCCGAGGTGCTTACCAGATTCTGACGGATTCAGCTTCCTCTACTTTTGACACAACCAGAGGCCTAGTGTGGCATAAGCATGTTCCCCTGAAGGTGTCCATCGTAGCTTGGCGTCTGCTAAAAGACAGGTTGCCGACCAGGAGCAACCTTCATCGGCGCGACATTATTCAGGTCGACGGCGACACGTGTGTGTCGGGCTGCGGCCAAGTGGAGTCGGCGCCCCATCTGTTCCTTCATTGTGCCGTTTTCGGGTCGTTATGGCAGTATCTCAGGTCGTGGATTGGTGTGTCTGGTGCAGACCCTTTCAACTTAATTGATCATTTCCTCCAGTTTACCCATTGTACAGGGTCATCAAGAACTCCCAGATCGTTTCTTCAGCTTCTTTGGCTTCTTTGCGTGTGGCTCATATGGGGAGAACGTAATAATAGGATTTTTAACAATGTAGAAACGCCTATTTTATAACTTTTAGATCAAGTTAAATTTCATTCTTTGTGGTGGCTAAAAGCGAAAAACACTACGTTTGTGTATGACACTCAGTGTTGGTGGTCGGACCCTATGCGGTGTTTGGGCCTCGACTGACCTTAGTCTTGTATATATCTTGTATGACTCTTTGTTGGTAGGGGTGTTCTCGGAGGTACGTTTTGTACTGATGAAATTACATCGCCTTTGTTAATATATTCCATTTTGATTTCTTCAAAAAAAAATAAATTATATAAAATAAAATGCAATTGTATTTGTCTTCTTTCTAGTTCATATAATAATAGTATTTTCATTTTTTTTTACAGAAAGATACCTTTTTGTTTATTTATTTAATAACTAGGGACAGAGGATATAATTAAATTTTGACACTTTGAATGATATTATCCTTTTGTAAGTGATAAATTCAGTCTCTCTCATTTCCCTTTCTTTTTACCTCTATTTCATTTTTTATTTTGTGATTTCGTCGTCTTAGTGCGACGTTGATTTGTTTGTTGTATTCGTGTAGCATTGTGTGTCTTTCTTGTTTCGTTAAGGTATTTGTTCGGTTCAGATTGTTAGATCAGCTTCGATCTAGTGCAGATCCAATGACTTTGGTGTCGCCTATATCAGGGGCGGAGCCACCTCCCAGCTAGCCTGGGCACTAGCCCAGGCTCAGCTCCAACTTCCTTTGTCGCAAGCCCAGTTATTACTAGAACTTTTGGCTTTTCCTGCGGATTTACCTGCGGATTTTTGTGTAAATTCTGCAGGAAATACATTTCCTTCAGATTTTGCCAAGGATTTAAGTTCCCAGGTGAGGTAATACCTTAGGATTTTAGGTTCCGCAGGAAAGATATATCTGCTGGAAATGTGAAATTATCCGCAGGAAATTTGAAATTATTCGCAGGAAGGAAGTAACGTTTTGCGATAAATATTTTGCTTAGACTCTATAAAATTCCTGGCTCTGCCACTGGTCCATATTGCAGATCCAGGTGTTTTAGTTGATGTGAGTTTGTTTGCAGATTCATCATTTTTACTTTTAACGCACTTGTAATTTATGAATGTAGTCTATCAATTTGAATGAATGAATGTGATTTATTTTTGTCAAAAAAATATATTTTAATATAAGTATATAATCGGTACTTTTTAACATAAGAATTATTGGGTCGGTCGTTTGTTGTCGGTTTGCTTTATATTCTTTGTAATTGTTTAACGAATCCATGAATTTGTTTCTTTTAAAAATCAAACTAACCCCAAATAAATTTTTTCCCCACCGTTTGCCGCGGCAGTAACACCATTACACCGTCATTTCTGTGACTTTTTTCACTACCTATTCATCGCGGTTGTTTTCGTGGACTGTGGTAATGGACCTGTTTTTTAAAACCTTGATAATAATATTATTTATTTTGAGCTACCAATTTGGGATTGTTTTTTACTTCTATGTTCTTTTTCTAGGGTTCGAATTGATGCTCTTGTGTTCAATTCTATGAGAATCATCATGTTGGATTTGGAAAGCATGGCGGAATATGTGTCATCTGTTTGTATAAGAAACTGCTCTTGTAAAAGGATGCAATCAGGATCATGCTTACTGGTAAGGAAATATTGTTAATTTTTCAATTGTTTTTCGATTGATTTATATTTTCAGTAATAGTTTTTGTGTTCTTCGTTATGGAAGTGTTTTTCTTGTGAAACTAATTTAGGGAAAAACACTACATTAAATATTATCCTGATGACTTGACTTAGTTTTTATGTTTTAGCTTGAAACAAATGTAATTGTGTTAGTTTTTTAAATTCTTTGTGCATAATATTTGAAAATCTTTACAAGTCTAGAGTGAACTTGTATAATATCATCAACTTTCCACAAGTAAAGCTAAACATTAGTTCAGTTAGTATATAGATTAAGCATTATATATTCCCGTAAGATTGATTGGGGACACTAATGACCAACGTAATCATATATAATCTGTTATGTTAGTATCATAGTCACCTGGTTCGCAATTCTCTTCAGTACACAACTCTCAAAGAATTGGGTATGTGGGGGACATACTGCGTCTTTGAGGTTGCAAGATGCAAAACTCCTTTGGATTTGAATCCTTGAACAATTGACAAGCTCATGTATACCATTTACTAAAATTCAACTTTTAGTTAAACGAATTAGGTGGCCGGTAACATGCATTGATTTCATTATGGCTATTCGGGTAGAGGGTCTGTTATCATGTTAGGATGAAGTCTTTTAAGAGTTTAAGTTCTTAGATGAAGACATGAATAGTTTTGCAATATGTCTAGCTTTGATATGATATTTGTTAGACTTCACATATGCACATGACATTTGTTCATTATTGAAATGACTTCGTCAAGAATTTACGAGAGTTCATGCTTAGGGCATATAGGTCATGATAAGGGTATGAAAAATCTATGGATAGATCTGGATCTGAGTTGTTTCTTAGGACATATTTTGTTATTTTTTCTATTGCTTTTGATCCTACTTTCTCTGTTAAGCAAAATGCCTCACTGTCACATTTCAGACTGAAGGATGAGGGTTATATGATCTACGTTATTACTTTTCTTTTATAATAGTACTATATCCTTGCAGCTAGTTAAGGTTAGCATAGTTGGCAATAATAGACATTATTATTACCATATCCTTTCAGGGGATAAATATTTATTGGGTTATTTTGATTGAATTTTATGAATGTGAATTATAGATACTTTGTTTTGGTGAAAACATGTTTCCATTTAAGCCTACTAGACCATGCAACAACTCTTATCCAAACCGGAAAAAGCCTCGCTAGAGCTGCATTTTGTTGCAAGAGCTCAACTTGGTCTAACAACCGCTTCTTTGAATGTAACATATCGTTCTCCGACGACATCATTTGAAGGCCACCAATAACCACGTCATCTCGAAGCCCTCAAACTGAATGTGAAACTGTGAACCAACTCCTTAAAAATATAAAATTTTGCCTTTCTAAATGTGCCACCGCAATCGTTGCCTTTGACGTCAGGCTTTACTCAGAAGCCATCCGACACTTCTCAAAAGTCATAGACAATTGCAGCACTCCTCAATCGTTCCTTGCTGAATGCTACCTGCTCAGAGTCTTGGCGTTCCGTTCAGTAGGTGCAATTGTTGATTCAATAGCTAATTGTAACAGAACGTTGTCACTGGAACCCAAATGTTTCCATGCTCTTGAAGCCAGAGCATCTATTTTAGAAACTAATCATTGCTACCAAGATTGCCGTCACGATATTGAACACTTAAAGTTTCTATACAACATGAATTTGCGTGATCATAAACTCTTTTTTGATCTTGTATGGAAACCCTACAATGTTCGCTATAATGAGATTCTTGAGAAGATTCGCACCATAACAACGAAAGTTGAACAGCTGAAACGAAAATTGGACAATGCTGAAAAGTTTAATGTGGATTACTATGTGGTGATGGGGTTGCCACGTGGGTGTGATCTATCTGAATTGGAGAGGGCCTACTGTTTGCTTGATTTGATTTAAGGCATAAACCAGAAACAACTATACGTTTCATCATACGTGAACTTCATGATGAACATGATGTTTAGCTTGTTAAGGATAGAGCGACGATGTCTGTTGATTTGTTCTATTGCTTCATAAAGGGTATTCAAGTGTTATGACTACAAATATGGAAGAAGAAATCGACAAGAAACGGATGAAGATGGCTTTGTAGTTACAATAAACTTCTGCAGATGCAAATGACGTGTACATTCAGTTCTTGAATTGCAAGAAACATTCAAATGCAAATGTCTGAAGATAGTTTTGCACGCATATCAATACTTGTTTCTTGCATTCAAGAGCTGAATGTACATGTGCATTTGCATCTGCAGAAGTTTGTTGTAACTGCAAAACCATCCTCCATTTGCACCTACATGTACACTTGAATACCCTTTCTGATGTAATTTATAGAACAAATCAATAGACATCCTCGCTCTATGCTTAACTGGCTGAACATCCTGTTCATCAGCAAGTTTGCATCGTGTGATGAAACATATGGTTGTCTCTAGTTTATACCTCAAATCAAGAAAACAATAGGGCCTCTCCAATTTTGATTGATCACACCCGCATGGCAACCCCATCAAAGCATAGTAATCCATATTAAATTTTTCAGTATTGTCCACTTTTCGTTTCAGTTATTCAACTTTCGCTGTTATGGCGCCAATCTTCCCAGGAATCTCATTATAGCGAACATTGTCGGGTTTCCATATAGGATCAACAAAGAGTTTACGATCACGCAAAATCATGTTGTATAGAAACTTTAAGTGTTCAAGATCGTGACGACTATCTTGGTAGCAATGTAAAGTTTCTAAAATAGATGTTCTGGGGCTTCAAGAGAATGGAACATTTGGGTTCCAGTGACAACGTTCTATAACAATTAGCTATTGAATCAACAATTGTACCCTGCTGAATGAAACTCTAAGGCTCTGAGCAGGTAGCATTCAACAAGGAACGCTTGAAGAGGGTTTATGACTTTTGAGAAGTGTCAGATGGCTTCTGAGTAAAGTCCGGCAGCAATTGAGGTGGCACATTTATAAAGGAGGGTTTAAGGAGTTGGTTTACAATTATACATTCAATTTGAGGGCTTTGAGATGGCATGGTTATTGATGGCCTTGAAATGTTGTTGTCGGAAAACGGCATGTTACATTCAGAGAAGCGGTCATCAGACTAAGACGAGCTGTTGCAGCGGAATGCAGCTTTATTGATGTTTTTTCCTGTTTGGAGAAGAGTCGTAGCATGGTCTAGTAGGCCTACATGGAAACATGTTTTCCCCAAAACCAAGTATCTGTAATTCACATCCATAAATTTCAATCAAAATAACCTAATAAATATGTATCCATATAAGCATAGTTGGCAATAATAGTGTTATTCACCATGTTCGCTATGTTAAAATGGAGAAATACAATACTGGCAACCACCTATACCTTTTTGTCGCGGCTGTTTTTGCGATAACGAACCTGCTTTTAACACCCTGATAATAATATTGTTTATTTTGAGCAACCAATTTGGGAATTTTTTTCTATGTTCTTTTCCAAATAGATGATCTTGTGTTCGATTCTATTGTTTAATTTTTTGTTATTGTTGATGTGCACGGAAATGGTAGTATAGAAGAAGAAAATCATCATGTTGGATTTGGAAAGGATGGCAGAATGTGTCATATGTTTGTATAAGAAACTGCTATTGTAAAAAGGGTTTTTCTAACCTGTGCAAGATTGCACAGGATAAGGGGTATTTAATGTTCCCACTTTTATAGGTTTCTACACATCTTATGAATGACCCCACTTTCTTGAAAATTGATTTTTTTTCCTTCTCTCCTCTGATATTATTTTTCATGTTTTATTCTTCTTCCTCCTCTCCTTTTCAGGTTTTATTCTTGTTTCTTCTCTCCAATGCCACTAATTCTTGTTTCTTCTCTCCACTGCCACTAAAACACACCAAAGCTAAAACTTATTATGCTCTCAGTTCACTTTCTTCTGCAACTTTGAAGGATTTTATGCAAGGATATGGCAAGTGAAAAGGAACAACCCATTTCTACTCATATGGTTGTTGTACCTGAGTGAGTTAATTCCTTAATGATTTTTTTTATTTCAAGTTTTTTTCCCTTCATTGTTCTTGTTCTTTATTTCAATTGTTCTTCATTTGTTCTTCAATTGTTGTTTCACGTTTTGTTCTTCAAATGTTATTTCACCTTCTGTTCTTCATTTGTTCTTACAAGTTAATACAATTATTTGGGGGCGGTAGGGTTCTTTGGTGCTGGCAGCTGAGGTCTTTTCTGGTATAGCAGTGCATGTCAGCAGCATTTAGTGGTTTTAGTTTGTCTGCAGCATGTCACCAAGAAGAGGAAGAATGAAGATCAAGCACAGCAAAATTTGAATCCTGTTTTTTATCTGAAGTGTTCTTAGTATCAGGCTGAGTATGTTTTAGTAGTCTTGAAATTTTTTTTTTTCCTGTCATACTGGTTACTGATTAGTGCAGGCTGAGTATGTTTTAGCAGTCTTGGGATGATTTTTTTTGCTGTTATTTTGAACGCCGTCATTTTGAGTTTTGGTTCTATGATCAATTTGAACACCGTCATTTTGAACACCATTATTTTAAATTTGGTTATATTGCTATCAATTTGAACACCGTCGCTATGCACGCCGTCATTTTGAGTTTTGGTTGTATTGTCAATTTGAACACGGTCATTTTGAACATGTTGTCTTGAATTTGGTTATATTGCTGTTAATTTGAACACCGTAGTTTTGAACTCCATCATTTTAAACGCAGTCATTGGAACACCGTAGTTTTGACACCGTAGCATAAGCCGACTCTTCACCAATTTTTACATTGGAATATTGATGTTTATGCATGGAGCATGTGTTATGGAAGTGAGTTTGATGTGAAAAAAATTGTGTTTCAAAGAAAAGACTTGTAAGTGTGTAAATAGTGGAGAATGAAAAAAAAAAAGGAACTAGAATAAAAAGTGGAAAAGAGAGAGGAGAGAAGGAAAAAATAACACGTGAA
>Ga0228710_1008741_pt1 | contig 14394 bp, 4 predicted proteins | sample MedpolnodulmetaG_FD_177995 | JGI IMG/M metagenome (GOLD analysis project Ga0228710, IMG submission 177995) | Root nodule microbial communities from Medicago polymorpha collected in Santa Monica, California, United States - pink nodules | ecosystem: Host-associated > Plants > Roots > Nodule...
AAAAGGTTATTTTATGTTGACAATTGGTTAGATAGGAATTGGATTGGAAATTTACTGGCATTAACCTTTAGGAACATATGAGCCCAAGATGGGGAAATTTCACACTTGTCCCATGCTAAAACTCACCTTTTCTATCATTAGATCTTAAACTTTTCATCAGTATTTTTTATTGTACTAGATCATAAGTGCTTGTAGGAACTTTTTTTTTTGACAAAAAGTAACTGCATAGATGTAATATTATGCTCGATTTCTCATCATTCCGTTATGTTTTTTATTGGAATTATGACTATTTGTGTTTTTGATACTTCTATCACCTTTTCACCAATTGAACTTGTTTCTATGTCTCTCTAAATCTAACAGTACAATCGCATCATTATATTGTAGTTTTTTTTGTTTTGTTTGAGGGATCATTATATTGTAGTTGTAGAGTATCCAGACACACAAAATGAACTTCTTTTTTATTTTTTATTTTTATATCAAAATGAGTTTTTTTTCTTTCTACTAACGTACATTTACCAATAGTAGTTATTAGTGAAGTAATTAACTGAGTTGTTATAAAATAAATAATAATTTGTAGAAAAATTTCATTAATATTTTATTGATAGTTTAAAATAAAAATATTGTGAGACAAACAAGTATTTTAAATGAAACTCGTAAAAAGAAGAGAATGTTTTAATCTACCATGTGTAAAACTTTTTATATTGTCAACCGATTACAATTTTCCATTACTTTGTTGTAATGAAAATAATAATAAAATGTCTTACTATACTTGCTTCATGCTTAATTCTTTCCTAAAGAGAGTTAAGATACAATAAATAGTGATACATAAGAGGAATAATCAGAGCCGACCTAAGGGTCAAACCACCAAAGCGAGAGTTTTAGGCCTCAAGATTTTGAGTTAAAAACGGCCTTAAAATAAGTCAACTTAGTTATAAATATACAATATGACATACTAATGACCAATATTTATCTAACTTAGTTGGTTAATTTTAAGACCTCGAATTCTTTTGGACCAAAGTTTAAATCTTAGATTCAACCAAATTTGATTTATTGTGCTTTTAATAAGCATTGTGTTATTTATTTTTAATTTCAAAATGTCTCATTATAAAAAAATTGTTTTAGGTCTCTTGACATGTTGGGCCGGTCCTGAGAAGAATACATTTCTATTGATATACAACCATAATGAGACTGATAAATATTTCAAAATGAAACACGTAATAAAAAATTAAAGAAATATAATACATATTTTATTGATATTTGAATCCTTTGAGAAACAAATCCTCTAACATGAAACAACCAAAAGGGAATATTTGCTGCATGAAGAACAATATGCCATCACCACACACTAAAAATACAAGAGGCACCAATTTTAGTGAATTGACCAAATCAAATGTGATTTAGACGGGTCAAATAATCCCATTGACACATTCCAAATCTAAATTCATACAATTACCTAGTTTAGTCATTCAATTATCACCTAATCCTAACAAAACATGACATGGCATAACACAATTATCCTTAACAGCCAACAATGTCATGCCTAACAAACCACCTTCTCTGTCATTCATTCTTTACACCAAACCAAACCATATTGTCTATCCTCGACCAAAACCTTATTTTCTCTTCTTTTCCTTTATCCACTTTATTCCATCCAGCTCCAAGGCTACTATAAATATAATTTTATCATTACTTTTATTTAACTTTGCATGAGAGGAAGTAAGGAATAATAACTAATCAAAAATAATAATATTAGCAATGACAGGGTCATCAAGAAAAGGACATACATTCTTGGATGAAGGAAGCGTACATGGTAGAAGATTTGGCAAATTGAAAAAAGACGAATTCGACGGCTACAACTCCGACAATCATCCTCGAAAAAACAGCCCTGTTAAAACAACTGATGCACCCCATTTAGATCCTCAAATGGCATCAGATAATTCACCATATGATGCATCTCTTTCACCATTATCAAAATCACCATGGCATGTTAACGAAGAAGCTTCGTCTAGCGAAGAAGCTCTTGTTGGCTCATTAGTTCGCGAAGAAGGTCACATTTATTCTCTTGCAGCCACGAAAGATTTATTATATACCGGTTCTGATAGTAAAAACATTCGTGTTTGGAAGAATCAAAAGGAATTCGCGGGGTTTAAATCAAATAGTGGTTTAGTTAAAGCAATTGTTATAGCCGGTGAGAAGATTCTCACCGGCCATCAAGATGGAAGAATTCGTGTTTGGAGAGTTTCAAACAAGAATGAACAAACTTATAGAAGAGCCGCGACGTTGCCTACGCTAAGAAACTATATCAAATGTTCAATGAAACCGAGTAATTATGTCGAGGTTAGAAGACACCGTAATGTTTTGTGGATTAAACATTATGACGCAATTTCGTGTTTAAGTTTAACGGAAGATCTTACATTAATTTACTCAGCTTCGTGGGATAAGACTTTTAAAGTTTGGCGTGCTTCAAATTACAAATGTTTAGAATCAGTAACAGCTCATGATGACGCTGTTAACGCGCTAGTTGTTGGATTTGATGGTTTGGTTTTTACCGGTTCAGCTGATGGAACAGTTAAGATTTGGCGGCGTGAGATGCAAGGAAAAGGAACAAAACATTTCTTTTCACAGACATTGTTGAAACAAGAATGTGCAGTAACAGCATTAGCATTAAATTCTGATGGGACATTTTTATACGCGGGTTCTTCAGATGGGTTGGTTAATTATTGGGTACGAGAAACGAATTTGGAACACTGTGGAATATTAAGGGGTCATAAATTGGCGGTTTTGTGTTTGGCGGCGGCTGGAAGTTTGGTGTTTAGTGGTTCTGCTGACATGGCAATTTGTGTGTGGAAACGATCTATTACTAATGAACATGCTTGTATATCGGTGTTGAGTGGACATACTGGACCGGTGAAGTGTCTCGCTGCTGAGAAGGATCTCGATGTGATGTTACATGAGCGAAAGTGGATTTTGTATAGTGGGAGTTTGGATAAGTCCGTTAAGGTTTGGAAGGTTAAGGAGAATGCGGCCCCCGGAGGACAACAGACTCACCAACAGCTACCACGGCTTAGTGTTAGTAGTGGTGAGTTTCCTAGAGTGTCGTCGTTGCGAAAAATGGGATCACGAAGATACTAGCATTTGTGTTCATCAATATTTGATTACTGGAACTACTTGTTGCTGAGTTATGTGCAAATGTATGTACTAGATTAGTTAATTAATTAGTTAGTCTTTCGGGGTATAGAGGATAAATTAATGTTAATTAGTTAGTCTTGATTGTGAATTGTAAATCTAAATTATGACTTTCTTCTCTTGGTTATGTTGTTGATTGTTGCTGTGATGATACAAGTAAATATTCAAGGGTTACATTTAATTACGTGCATATAGAGCTAGCTATGTAGTAGTGCATGGAAGGTTGATTTCTCAAACTTACATTCTCCACAGTCATTTTCGTATATTGTCTTCCCCCTTCTTCAGCAAGCGTTAGAAACTACTATTTTCCTCTTTTTTCAATTACTACTCACCCATGCATCATAGATAAGAAACAAATCTTTGTGGAATTGGTCATACAAGAGATCTTTTATAGTCGAATTGAACGAACACCTGCAAATATCTTTATTCGTAGTTGGATGGTATTAAAGAATGTGGATCTCACATCATTACTTACTGACATTCGATCATATATGAAAGAAATTAGTTTGGTTGTTAGGATTAAGATTTTGGCTTGCGTACATTGTTGTATTGGCTTCTCCAAATTTAATATGTATTATTAGCATGTGTTTGTCTATCGTAGTTATTAGTTATAATCTCAAAATGTGGATGAAGAATGACCTAACTCATTATGTTTTTTAATTGTATTTTGCTTATTTTAGCATTTGAATGAATGAAGGTTATTTTCTTGTCCAAAAAGAAACAGATCTTTGTTGCCATAAAAGATTGCCTTTTTGTGTGTTCATTTAGCAGCCTCAATTTTTTATTTTATTTTTACAATATAGCACCTAAAAGTGTTAGGTACATATAATAAAATATAAAAAATCAGTAGGCATCTTGTAATAATTTAGTGGTAAAATAGAATGCACTTGAGTCCTTGGTCTAGAGGTTCAATCCCGAGTATTTGTGTGAATTTGAACCAAATATAAAAATCTCAATCACATACGCAACCTCTTGGCCATTACAATTTAATATGCATTTCAGAGTTATCTATGAATGTAAAAAACTATTATATATCTTGAATTTTTTATCATCTATTTCCATAAACAACGCAAATTGAATTCGTTAAATAATTAGTATTTTTTCTATTGTTTCAAGTTTAGTCATGCTTGCTAGTACTAATTTGCTACTATTTTTTCCCAATATTAATACTAGTTTGTCACTATTTAGATAGCAAGAACACTTTTTTTTAAGCAACAACAACCAATATACTTAAGACTCATTTTGCACTAAACATAGTGATGATTCTTTTTAAGTTTTTGGCATTCCTTTTTATTATGAACACAATTTTTAATATTAAAACAATTAGTGGTTAGTGAAGTTGAACACAAGGTAGTTAGTTTCTCTCATTCAAACTTACTTTTACTTAATAAAAATGACTATTATTTATATTATTTACAACTTAAATAGATAATTACTATTGCTTAAAAAAAATTTTGTTTTTCCATAGGCCCGTTTTAATATTTAAACATGGCCTCCGATTTTATCGGAACGGCCCTGGTTCATATGTGTTGCCGTCCAATAAACCATATTCAGTAAAGAAAGATAATGAAGAAATCATCACATCTCTAAATTCAATTTTATCATATGTTATGCAAATCCAATAAGAAATACATTTCATATAAAGTCAATGCATATTCCAAGTGCACCCCTAATCCAAAAGGCTAAACACTAAAGTGTTCTCGCGACATATTTATAGAATGATATCTCGTGATTACATCATTGTCCTTTAATTACCACCAAACGATGATTGGTAATCACATGAGATCCATGTAACCATCTAGTTAACCACATCTAAGTGTTATTATCTTTACACCTAACATATAAAAGGTATTTGGCCTCCTATGAAAGGTGCATTCTCTCATTGTGGTTAAATATTGACTCTCCTAAAACTCTAAGTGCATATGCCTTGGAGTCCTTGCAGGTTCACCAACCCATATGGAGTAGCAACATTATCCTCCACCGTAGTAAAGTGGTTACTGCATCCGGTCTCAAATATAAACAACATTTTTTTATGGTCTCAAATACCCCCTCCGTTCTTTAATGTAAGTATCCATCTCATTTTTCACATTTCTTAAGAAAATATGTTAGTGCAATTAATGTGTTTATTTTGTGTGTTAATATTACAAAATTGTCATTTGTTTGCATGTGTATTTAATTTGACTTTTCATATTTCAAGACAAGTTAGTAGTATTAATTAGGGTTATGTTTAGGGAAAAAAATAAATGCATCTAGTAATTTGAAAAGGACTTATATTTAGACACACATTTTTAGTCAAAATGATGCTTAGATATAGAGACGGAGGGAGAGGGAGTATAAGATGAGGTTCAATACTTCTACCTTACTTAATGCTAATATTTCTAAATCACCCTTCAAACTAAAATATAAGAATTTAGAGTATAGTTTTTTTTGTTTTCTTTGGAATAAGTTTCATTGGAAGATGTAAAAACAATTTTCATTGTCTATTGATTATGGAGAAAATGGAAAAGATGGAAAATTGAATGTAATTTGCATTTAATTTCATGAGAATAAGGAAAAAAGTTCTTGGAAAAGATGGTTTTTAAAAAAAAACAAGATTAAATAATATAAAAGTTTGTTTATTTTTCTTACATTTTGGAAAGAAAAAAAGTGAGTTTTTTTTCTCTTACATTTTGGAACGGAGGGAGTATAAGCAAAAAAGGCTAAGTTTTATCATATTTAATTATGTAATTTCGAAAAATCATCTTTTTCAAAGAGAAATTAAATGTAAATTGCATTCATTTTGCTATCGCTTTCATTTTCTCTATAACTATAATAACCAATGAAAATTGTTTTTACATCATTTTATAAAACTTATTCCAAGGATAACACAGGAAACTATACTACAAAATTACTGTATGTGTGTATAATTTGAAACAGAGGAAGTAATTTAAAAATTACAGTTGCATTTTTTTTTATCACTTTGAGAGATTCAAATGACACTTACTACTTTTCTTAAGACATTCAAATCAATTTTGTTGTTACCTTTTATGAGATCGGAGAGAGTATGGTCGTCATCAAATACAACTTTAAATTAATATCAATTGTGTGCCTTGCTCATAATTTTATAAAAGTATTCATTAAAAGAAACACGGATATGAAGATGAAGATAAAGAAAATATTTAAGCAATGTTATTTGTACAGCCAAAATTGAACAACTAATGCAACAACTTTTAATATTGTGAGGAGCATGCAAATCGAAATCATTAAAAAAATATTAAAAAATAGCAAAAAGGTTGCTGGTTGTAAACCTAAATCTTAATGAATGTGCAATATTTGTGTATCTTATATACCCAAGTAAACCTAAATCTTCCAATAGGTCAAGACAATATTTTCATTGACATAATGAGATGTCATATTTGGAATGAGCAACTTCAAGTTCCATAAAGTGTTAAGCTGTCCAAGATATTTGATTTTAAATGCATCATGAAGGACAATTTTAAAGAATGTGAATTCGAAAAAGTGTTACCAGCTAGAATGACATTATCAACAGAGAAGCATCAGATGTGGATTGTTTGTAACCATATTATCAAATGAACAAAAGGGTGAAAAATATCATTAGATGAATCAATTATTACATTGGTATTTATATAGCTATAGCATAAGCTTGGTAACTGACTGAAGTAAAACAAAGAAGAAGAAAGTGAAGTTACTAAAATGCCCTCTAAATGTTTTTCTTAAGCTGCAAGTTATCTATCTAGTGCTTTGTATTTTCTGCATTCTCTTCTAAGTTCAATATCTCTCAAGAAAGTTAATTGGTATTTTTTTTACTAAAAAAAGTTACTTAACATCACTGTTCAAAAAATGTAACTATCATTGTTACGATTTTTTTCTCATATAGTACATATTTCTTTTTTTGGAAAACAAAAATAATATTGAATACACAAATTTATGTTAAAGAATAAAAAAACACAACACAACAGTACAATTTCAATCTCATTTTTATTTTGTTCAACTCTTAGATTTAGCTTAAATCCAGGTTGGCTCATATAAATTCTGCAATTCAAGACACCACAAAGATGAACTCATTTTTACCATTGGATCAAAACTTAGAGAAATTAAAACTAAAAAATGTTAACAGTTAGAACTAAAATTATATTTAAATATTTAAGAAAATCATTATAAAAATAAACTGGACCCACAATCTCTCACACTATTTACCTCACGAACCCTATACCTCCGCATCTCACTTTGTCGTCCGCTTATACGCCTCAATCAACTCTTCTTCGAAAGGGTTATAAATCTACTCCTTCTGTTGTTTATATTAAATTATATTAGATTCGTTGTTTATTTTATTAGATTCGTTTTTTATTTTATTAGATTGTATCAACCTCTTCTTCGTTGTTTACCTGCCTCAATCAACCTACTCTTCTTCAAAAGGGTTATAAATCTACTACCTCTATTGTTTATATTAGATTCGTTGTTTATTTTATTAGATTCGTTGTTTATTTTATTAGCTTGTATCAACCTCTTCTTCGTTGTTTACCGCCTCAATTAACCTTTTCTTTCACATAGGGGACAATGACGCTTGTGAGTCGTTTAGCTCTCTTACGCTTTGCTGTCAAAAGGGGGGCAAGATAATGGGAGTCGACGTAGGAACAAAGAAGCCTGGTGTAGTTATATGTGACCTATGGTCATCTGAACGCACATACAGGTAAAAAAATGATAGTTTGCTAATGAAAACCCACGAATGCAATAAAATAAGAACAAGCGACGTACGACTCGTTATGAATCTACGACGACTCGTTTTAAATCTACTCTCTCGTTCCTGCATCTAAGCATCTATTTGACTAATGTTAGCTTCGCCGCTGATCATGGAGAAGAAGAAATAGGGGCACGTCAACCAATGTTTATATGTTTCATTAAAACTCCTAGGTTGTTATATGAGGGTACAAACACCGCTGAAACATTAAGTTGTGATGATGTCTTTTGGTTATGATAAGTCTTGTATTTTGGTTATGATCATTTGGGTCATGGTGATGTAACATCCATCCTCTTATTTTTATGATAATCATAACAAAGATATAATTTATCCCATGTTTCTTCTAATAGGTGGTGACATGATCCCAAATTCATACCAAATTTCTTGCAAAAGTTTTAAAATTTAGGCAAACGCTCTTTAAATTTAGTGTTAGTAGCGCTTTGCCCCTTTTAATATAGGTCATTTTTTGTTTTCCCTATTGTGGAATGGGTTGTGGGTGAGTTTAGACTTTATTTAGCCCCAAAAGTGTATGTACGCTCGCACGCGCACACTCAAGTTGTATCCATAGATTCATATCATAAGTGAAAAATTAATCTAAATAAATTATTCAACGTTTGTGACAGTTCTTTTAAAACTCTCACTTGTGTGTGTTTTTTGGGTGCGGTGGTTTTAAAGTAAACGAGGAATAATTTTAATCCATTATTGTTGTATTTGTTGTGTTGGAGTAGTTGACTACTCCATGAGCAAATTCTGTATCATTTTTATTTATCGGACTCAACTATTTAGTTGCAACACAAAGAACACAATGTGTTTCTTTATATTAATTTATACCATAATAAGTAAATTATAATAACCAAAAATCGAATAAATCTAAAATACATCATCTTTTTTTGGTATGAAAGTATGTGTAAAAAGTCTATTTTAACAAATAAACCTTTTATTAAGTATAATAGCATACAACTATGAACAATAATTTAAAAATCTTTTGTATTTTTAGCTCTCAGGATCAGTTGTACGTAATTCTGAATACTTTATTACTAATTTATAACTTTAGAAAATAACCTAAGGTTTCAATACTTTTTATCAACTTCAAAAATTTACCTTAAATCTTTTTTAATTATTTTATGGTTGATGATGAAGGTGAGAAAAACCACAAGAAGGGGGGGTTGAATTGTGTTTTTGGAAACTTCTTCTTTTACGTTCTAGAGAACTGTTCTCAGGTTCAGAGTCTGAAGTAGTTCAGAGTCTGAGTGAGTTCAGAGTCTATGTGCAGCGGATAAAGTAAAGAACAGAAGAAGAGAGAACACAAGCAATTATACAAGTTCCTTCCACAAACCGGAAGTAGTCATGTCCTCCTTGCACTTCCAAGGAGAGTTCCCCTAAAATGTAATCTCAAATTACAAGTTGCTCAATGAAAGAGACTTATCTTTGCTCAAGGACACCTCCAAGAGACTTCTATGCTCAATCACACAAGAAAGAGACTTATATGCTCAAGGACAACTCCAAGAGACTTCCTTTACTCAATCACAACTGAAAGAGACTTAACTTAACAATTACAAAGAATTGAATAAGGTTTTGAATATTTGATATACAATCAGAGGTATTCACAATACAATACGAAACAGAACATACTCTGTTTTTCTAGACACTTAAGAATTCTAAGATATGAACAATTGAAAGAATTCTCTAAGTTGTTGATGTTTGTTTACGACGTTTTGCACAGAGTGTTGGCCTTGTATGCGTGTATGTTGTCTTGTTGTTATTCTCTAAGTCTTCATCCCTATTTATAGAGGAGTTGAGAGACGTTGAGAATTTAGCCGTTACATCAACTTGTCTTGAATTGAAGTTTCGATTCTTCACCCTTGATCTTTTGCCTGATTTGATAGTTGTCCTATGAAGAACTAATTTCAAATCCATTCCATTACTAAAGGAACAACGTCTGCAGCAATATTACTGTTATCTTTGTCTTGTTGTAGAGACAAAGATTGTAGAGATGGTGGTTGCAGAGTTCGTGGCTGTACACTTCGTACATTGTCCTTTGTCAACTCTGGTGAAGTAGCTTCTGACGAGATATGTTTCTGATGACCATTGCTTCTGATGACGTGTCTTCAGGAGCTCTTCTTCAGACCCGTTTCTTCAGATGCACTTCTTCAGACGCATTTCTTCAGATGCATTCTTCCAAACGCTCTTAGCTTCAAATAAAATTCCTTTGCTCTTGAACTTGTTCAATCAGAATCTTTATGAATAGTACTTTGATTATGGATCCTGTACACTTGAACAAATTGTTTAACATATTCAATTGATGATTTTTAATACCTTATTATTGTCAAAACTCAATAGGTGACTTGTGAAACACCCTTTGTTCCAACAAAGTATACAAGTTCTGCAGTTTGAGTCGAGGCAGAAAGCCACTTCGGTCTGGTGTTTTCTTCAAACTATTGACTTCAGCCATTATTCGCTTTTCAAATTCATCATCAAGAGGAACTTCAGAAGCTTTAGATGGTTGTACTGGGTTTTCAACACCTGTCTTTGCCACTGAAGTCGATATTTCTGCATCAGCCCTTTTTACTGGAGCAACACTTTCAGAAGGAGCAGCAATTTCCGCCTTCACTGTTGGTTTCACGACAATTTGTACCACGCTCGAAATCTTAGATTTTAATGCTTGATCCCTTTCAATAGATTTAGCAGAATTGCATAAAACTTGCAGCTTCTTCCAATGATTCAACATTGTCTCGTCAAAATCAGTTTTCTCTACCGTTGAAGAACTCGAATCCTCAATAATTCGATTGTTTTCACCACGAACCCTAATTGGTTCACCTCCCCTGTTCTGAGATTGTTTCTGTTGTTGTATTTGCGGTTGTTGTTGTTGTTGTTGTTGTTGTTGTTGCGGATGTTGTTGTTGCGGTTGCTTATGTTGATGTTGTCAATCTTAGCTGTCAACGCCATCATCTGATCTAACATAGCTTTGGCGGCCACATTTAAACCAAATTCTGCCCTCGTAACCGGTTGATCTCCCACGGCTGATCACGTTAGGAAAAGAACAGGAGAAACCTGCTCTGATACCAACCGACGCAATACAGAAGCGTAGGGTTAGCAAGCGCTAAACCTAGATAGAAAAGAACAAGTTTGCAAGCGGCAAATTTGTGAAAATAGGGTTGCAAGCGACAAACCTTTCAAAATAAGGGTTTCTGGAATCCACCAGAATTGAGAAAAAAGTCTCGAATATTATTAATGAATAAAAGTGTCCCTCTTAGGCTACATTAGTTCTGCTTATACAGTGAAAGAAATAACAAATTCGTGGGTCGAAATAAAATAAAACGAAATAATAATAGAAAGTTCTAGAAAATTATTAAGATTTGACTAAATAATAAATACTACTAAATTACTAATAAAACCCTCCTAGATCACAAAATTTAACCTTTAGTATATACACTTAAACCCAATATACAGTTTAAGTGACCTATTTAAAATAAGTTTAAGTGACCTAAGTGAGTTTAAGTATGCATACTCAAACTCAGTTTACATGACCTACTCAAACTAAGTTTACATGATCTAGTTAAATTGAGTTTTGGATGAATTTGAAAATTAAATTTATTTAAAGGTAGTTTTGTCATTTTAGGATGTAACCAGGAATATATGGGTGTAATTAAAAAAAAAAATCATATAACAATATAACAAAATATATATATATATATATATATATATATATATATATATAAAGACCTCTAATGAAATGCAGTTGTGTTATTTCAACATCAAATACACCATTGATTCAAAAAAAATAAAATCAAATACATCATATCTATTTGATATTAAAACTTTGATGTCCAAACATCATTTCTCAATAAAGAAAAGTTTAACCCCTTAAAATCCCTAAAAAAATAACGAAAAGTTTAAGTCCCGTATCTCAACGTGTGCTGGAATCAATAGGTAAGGAAGGTGGTACAAGGCTTTCAGCACAAATCATTACTTCATTCAAAGTAGGAATTCCTCGAACATAAGTAACTTGTTCACTCTTGAGGTCATACCAAAACAACTTCCTAGGATTTGCAGACATGCAACTTGCATGATTTGTTACCAACAGAACTTTACTTCGATCGCTTGAATAACACAAAGGCCTCAAAGATTTCAAATGAAAATTGAAACACGATTCAACTAAAGCAAAAAGTTTACACCAACTATCTCTAGATCCATATTCTTTCATCACCCAAACATCAATTTGAGTACTTTTTTTGAATGGAATTTCAGTAGTTTGATAATTCACAATCATACAAAGACACTCTCCCAAAACCGCAGCATCAATACTGAAACAGCTCTCAGTCTCGTTGTCAATCTCTGGAAGAGGAACCTCGTCGAAAATTTCAAATGTTAAATTCAATGCCAGTATTAAACATGGTTGAAACTGTTGTTCACGTTCCCGAGAAGAAACCACCCAATGAAGAGAATTTTTAACGAAAAAACCGATGGTAAGAGGATAATATAGAGCATAAGGTATATTAGGAAGTACTTTCCACGAATTCATTTTTGAGGTGAAGAGTATCACCTCAGAATGGTAAATGCCGCCGAAAGAAGTGATTCTGACGAGCTTGTAATTTTCGGTGAGCGGATCAAAACCAAAGCCATGATTGCAAATTGAATCGCGGGTGTCTGCTTCTTCTTCATCTTCTTTTTCTAGTTTTTGTTCAAGAAGGGGAGGTTTAGGGAGATTCCGATATTTACGGATGTTAGGGTTCAAAAAAGTGATGTGACCGGGGACTTTGGAGATACAGAGGAGACCGTTGCATGAACCGAATAAAGTGACGCGGTTGCTGTTACTCGTGAGCATGAAGCGGTTGCTGGCATATGCGATGGATATGTTATGGAAATCAAGTTTGTAGAAATCAGAGTCGCAACGGACGATAAGGTTGAAGTTGAAGAAGTTTTTGAGATGAAGGGTGGTGAAGTTGTAACTATCCATTAAAGAAAGAAGTGAGTTTGAAGTTGATCGGAATCGGAGTAGGGATTTTACTGGTAACATGGAGAGGATTTCGGTGAGTAATTCCGACGGAATATTCGGCATTGGCGGGAGGGGTTCATTGAGAATCATTGATTTTGCAGTTGATTGGAATGGGAGAGGTAAGAGGGAGAGGAATTCAGTGAGCAGTTCCGAAAGAAGATCGGCCATGGGAAGGAAGGAAGGAAGGTTTTAGGGTTTTGATGTTGTCTTTATTCTTTACATTACCAATATATACACAATACAATGCCGCCAATCATGCTACTAATCAACCCATATTATTAATGTACATTAATATACGTAATCAAACTGTGCTAATACACATTAATATACAATAATAATTGTCGTTAAAACTAATTACAGCTATTTAAGATTATTCCATAATCTATAATAATGACAATCATCTGAACGTTCTAAGAAGTAGGAACTACTGAAATTGCACTAGAAACATTGGTGAATAATGCACGTAGTTGGGTTTACTAATTGTTATCATACACATGGTTTTGATTCTAATTTCTTGCAATATAATGTTACACGAGAAACTCTTCCTGGGAGACCACAGGAGAACCATATTGTTAATTGTCTACTAAGTAGTAGAATTTTAAATTTTTTTCCGACACACAGCTAAGTAGTATAATTCATTGTGAATCAAATTAAAGACATTGCACTATAATAACAATAGTACTTTCTTCGTCTCTTGATCAAAACGCATTTGATAGGGACAATGCATTTTAATATGTATGGGTTGGAGTTTAAACCTCAAACACCCCACTTATTTATCTTAAAATATGAATTCTATCAATTAGGTTATTTGACAAAAAAAAAAGTAGTACTTTCTTCTTTTTCCAAAAACAATAGTATTTTCTTAAAACTAAAAAAAAAAGTATTAAAATATCTAGCTCAATGTGCAAATTTAACCATCCAAACCAAATGAAGCTCCATAGAAAAATATCGAATTTAATATAAATTCAAACTTTGACCCATTTGCTCAGTAGAATTTAAGCACCAAATACTCTTTTTTTTATATTTGAGACCCTTTTTATTCCATCCATTTTTTATTTTTTTAATTGTCTAATTTCACGTGTCGCATTTCTCTTCTTTTTTTTAAATTAAAAAACACAATTGTCATCCAAATCACTGAAGTGACCTGTCACATAGGCATTGACTTAGTCAAAATCTAAGGTTTTACAAAAAAGCTAAAGTTAGGGATTAAAATAAGGGCACTTCTATGGTGCATTCATGACTTTTTTGAAAAAGTTATTTTGTTTAATAAATAATATAACTTTGATGCTATGTCAGAAGAAGAGTTTGCCTTCGTCATACTTTTCTGGTGTTCATTCCATGGTGTTTTTTAGAAAGTTGAAAACTTGGTTGTTGCTGATGCTGCCAACTAGCACATGACTTATCTTTTATGAAACCTGTTTCTGGTTTAGCCTCAATTTACTTATATGAAATTGAAACAGCATACCAAGTGAAA
>Ga0228710_1008742_pt1 | contig 14393 bp, 8 predicted proteins | sample MedpolnodulmetaG_FD_177995 | JGI IMG/M metagenome (GOLD analysis project Ga0228710, IMG submission 177995) | Root nodule microbial communities from Medicago polymorpha collected in Santa Monica, California, United States - pink nodules | ecosystem: Host-associated > Plants > Roots > Nodule...
AATTAAAAATATATTAATCATAAGCATTAATTTATCACTCTTTAAAAAAATACTCTTTCAAAAAATGTGAAAGATTTCTCAATTTCCCCTATATTTCTCTCCCCCCTAAGCATTTCCTTCCCCTCCCCTCCAAACTCCCAAACAAAGCCTTAATTAGCTTCTAATATAATTTCCATGCCCTCTTCTAGGGTTACATTTCAAGGTCAATGCAACTTTGGAGAAGGAGTTTGTGGGCTGCATATACTGTATAAGAAGATGCAAACATAATTACCATTTAGACTTTGGATTAATTTAGTTGTTCCAGTGTTAAATGCGATCATTATCTTCCTTCCAAGCATAATATTATTTAATTTCTATGCATACAATATTTACAATATAGGAGCAGTTGGCCCCAAAATTCAAAGAAAAAATGAATTGTATACATACAATATTTACAATTATATGTACAAAAACCATTGACAGAGATGCATTGACATTTTAGCTGCTGATGTCAAAGTATTTCGGATTAGATGGGAAATGATATTCCACATGCAACTGCAACATGAAATAATCATTAAGTAACAAAAAAAATGAGGCACAAAGAAGTGCAAAACTTAATTAGTCTATGGATGCATTAAAACCACTTTTATGTATATATTTGCATACCTTGCCCTCATCAGAATCCGAGTGACGCTGAGGAAACACTACTCTCATATCATCATACAAGTAGAAACTTCTTTCATGTTCATTGTCCATAAGATTTCTTGCTTCCGAAGGTAGAGGGTCAGAATTGCGAGTAGAAACAGACCTTGAACGTTTCTTAGGCAAGGGGCACATAAAGCGAAGGTGAAGAGCATAAAGCATGATACAATTGTTGAGAGAATTTTTGTTGATCTTTGAAGAACCATTTAGAAATGTGTCACAGTCTTCGTCAATAAGGCATCTTCTTGAGGGGTTAGCATCAGTATCAGAATCTGTTTGGATTTCTTTTCCATTCGTAGACATCGATCTAGACGAGGTTAAAGTGATCTTTTGCCGCAAAAACGTCTACTTAGATACACAAGTAAAGCACATTAAACATGAGCTTGTAAGAAGTGATGATTAAACACCTATAGAGTATTTTATCAGAAGTGATATATGAAGACAGTCTTATAATTTGAAAGGTTTCAATCAATATTTTCACAATCCAACTCTCTCTAAAGCTTTAGTTGTTATGGGACACATGAATGATTGTATTGTATCTCTAACATGCTCCCTACACAAGAACTACTTGAGCTCGAAAACATACCTTGTTCAGAAATTCAACTTCTAGAAAAGATCAAACGTGACAAAATATTGAATGTGATATATTCATTCAATCCTACCTTGGTACCAGCTGGCATGTCACTTAAATCATAATTGCAAAAGAAGGTGTGAATTGGTGTCCTCTCTGGATTGCTGAGAACCTGTAGTTAGGTCAGTAAGTTTGTCACACACAAATTGTTAAGTTTATCCAAGTACCCAAAAAAATCAACATTTGAACACACAGTATAATGAATTAATGATCCATTATACAAAAATATCAAGTTATGAATCAAGTCTGCCGCAGTACGCTTAACCATTTTCCAGCTACATATACATGACATCTTACAGATAGAAGGGGAAAAACGATATTCTCAACTTAACACGTTTAAAGGTCTTATAGTGTAATACCAGCTGAATGCATCCTTTTATAGGTATACGTATACGTCTCTTTTCATATCGCGATTCATCCATGCTAAGTTTTCTCTGAAATTTAGTTACTCTAGTCTTGCCTGATAATAACTTTCCTGAAAGATTAATTGATGAATAATAAAGTAGGTATTTGTCTCCATCTACACTTGTTACTGCAAATGGAACTTTTCGCGATTGAGGTGAGAAATTGCCTCCAGTTACATTCAGCGTAGCAAGAAAGCCTTCAATTTTCTGCAACAATGAAGGTAGTACAAACAATAACAAGAGTCAAATAACATAACCATCGTTCCACTTATGCCAACCAAGAGAGGTTCATAATATATGAGAAATAAGGCCAACCAGACTAACTTTCTTAGACGGTAAATGACCGGACAATAGAGACTCCTCAAACGAACCGACCAGGGACCTTCTAATTGGCAACCTATTCACCGATCCATATAACTTTGCATGCCGAGGAGGAAAGCTAACAGGACTAGTCCAATACTCATTCATATCAAGGATATTATCAGGAGTAAACAGATTGACATCACTCAACACAGTATCAAAATTTCTGCGTTCTCCCACTTTTTTATCTGTACAAGTTTTTTTACCCAGAGGAGATAAAGGGAAGCGAGGTGATGACGCCTTATTTTGAGGTCTCAAGATCGTTTCTGTTTGTGACTTCATTTTAGTTGAATCCTCTGAATCATTAAATGCAGGGAATGATTTGAAATGTTTAATAGATATTGGCTCCTCAATTTCACAGTTTGAGTGGCCATGACTCGTTAAAATTTGGTTTGGGTCATTACAAGATGAATTTACAAGTAGATGAAAACAAGAGGAAGACCAAGCTGTAGACTGAATATTGTTGTAGTTTCCAATATGAACCTTCTTATCCTCATGTTGAGTATCATCACCAGCCTCTGAAGACCTTCGATAAAACTCACTGCTAATGTCCAGGGGATCGCCTTTAAAATGATCTTCTAACAATGTCACATTCAAAGGTGATAATAATCGCTTTTTGACGTTAGACTCGGATACTCCAGTTGGCGAATATCTGTTTCCACAAAAACCATTAACACAAGGAGCTGAGACTCTTATTTGAAAACCTACAGCTCTAGAAGTAGGTGTCTGCATAGTTTGCTCAGCATTGACAGATAACCAACCAATTTGTTCCGTGGAGTCGATCTTCAACTTCTGTATCTTGGACTTACCATCTTTACACATATTTGAAATAGGTGATTCTTTTGAAAGCTCTAGAACATTTGTTTTTTCAGAGTTAGGCATAGGAATGTGCATGCATTTGCCAAGTTCTTCTTCTCCTGCCAACAATTTCAACTCATAGTTGCTTATGTTGGCAATCCTATTCCTAGGTGCAGATTGCGCAAATGTGCCTAATGAAGTTGCCACCTCCTCAGCAAGGTAGGTTGAAGATACCTGTGGCAACCCCATTTATATTTTAGGTGTAGATTTCTTCAAATTTTTCGAAAACAAATCGCCTTCTTCACCGTACTCCCAAAAAATCCATGTAGCCCAACACCAAAGCAGCTTTGTAAATAAATTGATTCCTTCAACAGAAAGAAAGTAGATGATACTATTAATCAGACATCACAGCAAGATCATGCTACAATCATACAACTATTTTAGTTACATATAAAATCTTTAACACTTATTCCTTAGCTTGTCACATTACTTATTCTTTTTTCAAGTAATAAATTTGCTAAAGAAGTTGAACCATATATGAATGAGTGTGGAGTATGATTAAAAACACCCTTCAACAAAATCTCAAATGATTAAATTCCTATAAACCCTGCAACCAATTCCAAAGGTGAAAAATCCCTACTAGTCCAAGAGTTATTTCCATTTTAAAATAATAAATTGTGAAGCACATGATTATTATTTTTATCTCTTAAAACCCAACAACCAAAACATAAAATGTGCAAATGCAGCACCCTCCTATGATGAAAAAGACTCACCAGAGGTTTTATTTCAGACGCCAATCCATATGAATGCTTATAATTCAATCTTGCTTCTACAATTCACCAACAAAAAGAACAGACTTTGTATTGTATCAGCTAGGAATTTTTATGTTTTATGTTATCTATGGAAAGTGTTACCCATATCTTGGTTTCGTAGGGTGTTGGATTGAATGGATGATGATAATGATTGGTATGAAAAAGATTCTAATAGCAAAGAATTTATGTGGGGCATGGCTAAACCAGAATTTTTTGGCTGGCTGGTTCTATTTTGTTGTTTGAATTGAAAACCACAATTTGCAAAATGGAAAAAAAAACACAACTTGTGTTGTGTGTTTGTTTTTGAGTCCAACAAGTTGCGGTTCTATTTTTCTTTCCATGACATATGTCTAGCCATGTTGACATGCCTTTTTTTTTATTATGATGGCAATTTCATGTTGACATTTTAGGACATTCTTATATGGGGCAAGATTGCACATGATAACGGGTGATTAATGCATCATTTTAGTGGGTTTCTCCAAATCTCATTAATGAGTCTTTATTTTGAAAATTGATTTTTTTTTTCTTCTCTCCTCAATTAACTATAGCACAATTAATTAGCTTGACTTTTCTCATAAATCATCTCTCTCTCCTAATTTTCCTGCTTTTCTCATAAACACAATTCAGGTGCAGTGATGATCATGCCTTGCTTTTTTCACGACATATGGAAGAAATTACTTCATGCTTTTCAACAAAACCAGCACGAAGCTTCGTCAAATTAGTCATATTATAAATTGCAGAGAAATCTGAGAGAGATTGATAATGGCAATTCAATATACAAGGCCATTACAATAAATGATAATAAACAAATGGAATCACCCCTTGTCTATTTAATCTACATAAGAACTGGGACTTCTTTCTACCTCACCCCTAGAAAAGAAAAAAAAATTATGATACTGGTTATGGCATAGAAAGGTGTCGAGTGGCATAATGTAAAAAAGCAGCTAAAAAAATTGAGTAGAATAAATTGTAAAGAGAGCCTTTCATAAAAAAATAGGAGAGAGAGACGGTTTATGAGATAAGTCAGGCTAATTAATTGTGTTATAGTTGATTGAGGAGAGAAGAAAAAAAATTCAATTTTCAAAATAAAGACTCATTGATTAGATTTGGTAAAACTCACTAAAGTGGTGCATTAATCACCCCTTATCCTATGCAATCTTGCACAAGTTAGAAAAACTCTTCTTATATTTATAGAAATATTATAGAATCTTTTACGCTTTTTATGAGGGTTTTGTTGGATATGATCGGATGGAGGAGGAGAGAATGTTTTATCAGCCGCAGGACGAGGCAGAGGATGGGGAGGTGGCAGATGATGAGGAAGTGTCAGAGGATGTTGTGGCAGATTATCTTGACGCAGATAATGTAGCTCCTGAGGGTGAGCCTCAGACTCAGCGACGACCTCGTCGTCGTGTTCCGTTGATACTGCCATACCCTGTTGGAGAGCCTCCTTTTCCTGAAGGTCCTGAGACCACGGCATTGTTGTCCGACTACGCGAGGCACGTGGTGAACCATCTTTGGGTGAACCATCATAATGTAAGTGTTTAATATATTTAAATTTTTTAGCGTAAGTGTTTAAATTTTTTTAAGAATGTAGCGTAAGTGTTTAATATATTTAAATTCTTTACCATAAGTGTTTAAATTATTTAAATTCTTTAGCGTAAGTGTTTAATATATTTAAATTGTTTAGCGTAAGTGTTTAAATTTTTTTAAGAATGTAGCGTAAGTGTTTAATATATTTAAATTCTTTAGTGTTCATGTTTAAATTATTTGTAGTGACAATGTCTTAATTAATTTGATTTTCAGATGTGGTATGATGGGGAGTACAAGTGTATAAATGCAGGGAAAAAGCTGAAAGAGCTTGGTAAGCCGGAGGAGGGTTTGAGGTGGTTTTGGGATCCTGTGGAGGCGTCTGGCCTACATGATTTAATATACATAGGGTATCCTACTGTTACCCATGCCATGGTACGTGCTCTGTGCGAGAGGTGGCACACGGAGACGAGTAGTTTTCATCTACCTGTGGAGGAGATGACGATCACTTTGGACGATGTGTATAATCTCCTCCACATTCCTATTCAGAGCCGCATGCTGGACCATGACGATGGAATGGATCGGGACCGTGAGATTGATTTGATGACCAGGTTGTTGGACATGTCAGATGCTGCTGCTAGGGCTGAGGTTAGGGCTGAGTCTGCTGGTCACATTAGTTATCCGACACTGAAACGGGTTTATGAAGACCACCTGACAGAGGCTAGACGGCTGGAGAACCCACAGACGAGGGAGGAGATGCAGGAGGAGGAAGTGGTGTGTGAGGAGTTTTCTTCTGTATCTCGTCGGTTGTGCGCTGTTCACTAACAAAGCGAACATACACATCGACTTGTTATATGTTGATTGTATGGCGAACTTGCAGGCGATTGGGAAGTGGTCATGGGGAGGGATGACCTTAGCTTACCTGTACGATTATCTGGATGATTCTGTTCGTTTGAATAACAAAACGATGACTGGTTGTACGACTCTTCTAATGGTAATAATTTAATATTTATCTCCATTTATTTATGAATTTATTTTATAATTTTTATCATCATGTTAGATAATTTTTTCCTAAGTTCGATTACATTTATTTAGGATGTTATTTAAATATTTTTGTGAAGTTTTTAGAATGTGTTAGATTTATTTAATATTTACCTCGAATACTTATTTTTATGTATTATTTTTTTTGTTGCAGGGATGGATTTTGGAGCATTTGCCAGGCCCGTACCCAAGGAAGCCTGGCAAGTGCTGGAAGCCTGAGAGACCATGTGCTGGGAGATGGCTTACTAGCAGAGGGTATACTGATATGCACCATTACCGCTTACGGCTTGATCGCTTAGAGGTGAATGATGTGAGGTTTTGTACTTATGGTGATCATAGAGGAGCGCGCCCTTTTCAGATTCTGTGCACTTACTCGGGATGACTGATGTGCGGGACCAGAGGGTGTACCGTCATTTATCTAAGTGGGTAAAGAGGAAGTTTGAGTTTGTACAGGACGTTCCCAGACATCCGTCCTCTGTCGCTCAGATGCCTCTGTAGGTGCTGACCACTGTGTTGCTAGACGCTCAGCCGTGGTTATACCCTCATTGGATACATAGGTGTGAGAGACCATGGCAGCATGACGCTGGCTACATGGCTTGGTATGCCAAAGTCTCCCACCCTCGTATTCTTCCACCTGATGAAGGATCTCCTCCCAGGTCGGTGAACATGGAGCAGATCATAGAGGAGGAGCATGCCAGAGAGATGCCCGACACACTGACGATCATCTGGGATGTGGTGCATATAGCTGAAGATATTGTGGCCAGGAGCGGCGAGGTGACTAAAGAAGAGATTGTCCAGGAGGTGATGCGGATAGCTAGTACTAGTCACCCTGCCCTTACGTATCATATTGCCAGGCGGTGCAGGGGCAGAGGCATGGTAGGCAGCAACGTTGATTATGATTAGGCTTTTTATTATGTACTTTTTGACTATGATGATAGTGATGTATAATTATGACATGTTCTGTACATTTTCGTATTTCTATGACATTTTCCGACATACCTTTTATATTATTTCTTGCGTTTTAATTTTATCTTGTTCCTGTTAAATATTGGATGAATTTGTTTAGGTATCAATTGGTTATTGGATGAAAATTTTAGAGGAATTTTCAATTGGTTATTGGATGAAAATTTTAGATGAATTTGTTTAGGTATCAAAGGATTTGGTTAGGAGAGACACTGGAAAATGAGCTAGACACGTAGCGCCAGTTAACCAGTGTTGAACTCAGCAGCAGTTAACTGCTGCCGGCTTGGTAAACGGTTGTTAATTGCCGCCGGAGGCATTTAGATATTTTACTTGTGTCAATGTGAACTTATCAATGTTAGAAAAGCAATTTCTTTGGGGTCTTGGGTGTTTTGTTTTACTCTTTTGTAACTAGCTCCATTTTCGGATTCATCTTGTGCTTGATTTGGTTTTTAATGAAAATATTTAGTTGCCGGTAAAAAAATACGAAGCAATACTAAAAAATTCCTCCATTCACATTATTATATAAAGATATCCTGCATTTAGTGTTGGAGTTGGTAGTTTATTATTGGTAATAAACTAATAATAAACTGAATGCTTAATTGTACAACCTGGATTTATGAAGGACAAGAAACCAACGGTTTGAATAAGTGTCTAGTTTTAGCATATGAAAAGCAGCAATTCTTAAAACCGTTTATCCTTTGATAGTTTTGTCTATTCTTAACAAACAAATGAAGGTGTGAATAGAGCCCCAAATTTCAAAGCCCACATCAAGCTCATTAAATTAAATCTCCCTAATTGAACAAAATATTTGGGGCCAAGCCCACTCTAAAATCTATTTATTTGTGGGTCTAAAAAAGCCCCACTATAAAGGTAATTTTTTTTTTTTTCCCCGCAAAAAAAGTTTGTCGGTAAAAAAAAAGTTTTTTTCGGTAAAAAAAAAGTTTTTCCGGTAAAAAAAAGTTTTTCTGATAAAAAAAAAGTTATTTGTTTTTTTAAAAAATGTTTATAGAAATTTTGGGGCCTTTTGATTTTTTTATTTGTGGGCTTGCATGAATGTGGACTTTTTAATCTTGTGAATTTTCAAATCCCCTTACTATGTGGACTGGGGCCTAAACTTCAAAGCCCCATGATATTGACACCTCTACAAACAACCATGTTGTTAGCATTCTAATTATGCAGTGAGCAAAGCATATATGAACATTTTTGTTGGCATTATATATGTTCCTTATAAGTTATATAGCACATCGATATTTTTATTTTTATTTCAATAATTCCAGCTGAGTGGACAATTTACTCAGGAGACCTTTCTTTGCTGCACAAAAAAAAGAAGTAGATCACAGCCCGTGTGCTGATTTAATTTTATTCAAAGCAAGCAAATTAGCCGTGACTTCAGAATGAATTTTTACAATATTTCGTGCAATTCTTGATTTCTACATAATCTTCTTAGAAATTATAAACCAATAACTATTCTTGATTTTCACAATATCTTCTTAGAAATTATAAATCAGATTGATAATCAAATCAGACCAATTTTGACTTCCAAGTGTGTGCACCTGCCAAATACTACTACATCTCTGTATTTTACAACTCACACGCGTTAAATTAAATGTTTGAAAAATGAAGAAACACTATGTAACCAAAAACATAAAAGATTCCAGTTCAGATATTACAGGAAAAACCACGCCGTTGCACGCGGTTTTTATCTCAATCACATGTCTAATTAGAACTTCAAATTAATTTTGATATTTAAATGACATTATTTCAGACAAAAAGTTTGGATAGTTAAAGCAAAAAGCTGGCATCTATGTCCTTACTCGTTCGTGTGCATGTGTAAACAATAAACATGCATATAAATACTAGAAATAAAACCTTTCATTCTCACAAACGCACACGAAATTTCTCCAGCTCTTTTCTCTTAACAATTCTTGTTCACGCCACTTAGTTAGAGCTTAGAACAAAGAAAAAAAAACAAGTTACTACAAAAATGGTAGGTGTTTTTCGGCGTTCAGTTTCATTTCCAAACAAAAATCCCAACCGTCCATCACAAAAACCACAAATATCACACCACATCAGATCCATAAGTCTTCCCTGCAGATCTCATCCGTTAATTTCCCAGATCAAAGATGAGATCAACGGCCTAAAATCTTGGACTAATTCCACTTCAAAATCTCAACCACTAACGTCCAAAAACCTCTCCAACGGTTTAACTCTTCTCAAACAAACACACGAAACTTTTCAAGACATTCTCCAACTTCCTCAAACACAAGAATCCCTACGTTACCATCCTCAATGGGTCGAGAAGCTTCTAGAATATTCTCTTCGCTTCGTTGACGCCTACGGAATGTTCCAAACATCGATTTTATCTCTTAAAGAAGAACATTCCTCAGTTCAAATTGCTATCAGAAAGCGAGATGAATCAAAGTTAGCTATATATTTAAAAGCTAAGAAGAAGTTGAGTAAGGAAATTGAGAAACTAGTTTCTGGAATCCGTTGTGTGAATCTGACTGTCACACAGCAACAACAATTGCATGTTCCTGTTTATTCATCTTCACCAACGTTGTTGTCAGTTTCAGATAGTGTTGAACTTGGACGTGTGATTGAAGATGTTATGAGTTTAACGGTTTCTGTTTCCGTTGCACTTTTCAATGGGGTAGCAATGTCATTTGCTTCAAAGAGATTTTCATGGGTGAAAATGGTTAGAAAAGGTGGGAGCTGCAAAAAAGAGTGTGAAGGGATTGAAGAAATTCAGAACGTTTTGAATGAAGTTGAAAGTATTGGGAATTTGAAAAAGAAAGGAGATGAAGAAGTGAGATCGGTTTTGAAGAGAATGCGTGATTTAGAGGAAAATATTTGTGGTATTGAAAGTGTTAGTGACAAAGTTTTCAGGGCTTTGATCAATTCACGTGTTCTACTGCTCAATACTCTTACCCTGTCGCAGTAGATAGTTTTGTTCTTTCCTTTTTTTGTTGATTAAAAATATATAACAATATTCTTTTTATTAATTTTTTTACTTATGGTAGATTGGTAGTACGTTATCATATACATGCAAAATTCAAAACTCAATAACAGCGCTTAGAATTTTTTTTTCCCATCAGTACTAATTGTTGATTGACATTAACGGTATTGTTAATTTGTGATTAAATATGAGATTCCAAGCTCTCCTTTATTTATTGATGAAGCTATTTGATTTTACCCTGAATTGGTGAGAAATGAATTTGAGTGAACAGAATGTTGAATATATACAGCTTGTAAAGCTGGAAAGGATCACAGTTAAAAAAACGGTTCCCATATTTATTGCATGAGGGCGTCTTCTGATCGAAATTGTTCTCATTATTGTTGCCCAAAATACTCGATGGGATGCTAGAAATTAATGCTTCTAAGGGTATGTTGAATAGTTTCACATCTATAAACGGGTGTTCTTTTATATGCACAAGTCAAAATCGAACTTATAATCAAATGGTTAAGAAACTCAATTGGGTTTGCACTTATTTCTCATTTGCTAGACTAAAAAACAGAGTGTGTGTATGAAAATTTCATTGAGACTTTCATCATAGCCTTTCTCATGTTTACACCACCAAAAATCGAAAAATAAATAAATTTTCACGAGCCAAATTTCTTGTTATAGAACAATATACATATTCCTTATTTTACAACTTACGATGAACTATAATGATACACTCATTATTTAGGAAAATGAATACTACCAGAAGAATAAAAAAGAGAAAAAGCAAATAATAGAGGAGAACTTGAGTGTTGCATGATTGTGGGAGGAGGAATTATTATTGCACATGGCATGTTTGTGTTTCTTAAATTGAAAGAGGACATGAATCGTGGATGACAACTAATTACAGTTTCATTTGCCGGTACCTGATCTGCTAATCCGTTAAGGATAGTGGGAAGGTTTAGCATGTTGGGCCTAACAATATTACAACTAACTCTTAAATAATTAGTGCACATGATTTCTTAAGCTAATACGAATATAATCAGACCAATGGTTTGTTAAGCATATGTGATTATTATTATTATATAATCTATCTATACCAAACAATGTGATTTTATAAGCAGGTTGAGACTTTTCAAGGTTATTTAACTAAAATAATAATAATGCAAAGACAACATCAATGAATTACTTCAATTAATTAGCACTAAACTAAATAGTCGTTCCTACATGGGTACATCCCCAATGAAGACCTCTAAAAATGAGTTTTACATGTACACAATCCCACCCACTTATAATTTTTAAATATCAACATACAAGAATTTTAATCCCTTCAATGCAAATCTTTTACAAATTTACGAGATGGTTCATCAATATCTACAAGTCATTACATTTCAAAGAAGAGAGATGCTTTAAGCATGTTTTCTAATTATCCTTCAATAAAGGTAACTATTAAGCATCACTTGCCAACAGTCAAAGAAATGTCCATTGGAAATGCTCTTAAGAAAGACAATGAATAGGATCTATGTAGTATCCATTCTTATATTTGCAGTTCCAACAAATACACAAACTCATATCGGCAGTTTAACTAAAATAAATTACTAACTAACAAAAAGGAAGTAGAGCACTCTATCTTTTAATAAGTTTAGATAGATTTATTTTAGCATAAACCTCTCTTTCAAAAAAAATTCTAGCACAAACCTCATATACTAATTCTTTTACTTTGGTTTCGATCTATGTTGTCATTGAACACTTTTCTTACACGATGCTCAACTTTGTGTTTCGTGATTTCTTAATGCAATATTTAAAAATTGATTTAGTATATTAATGTTTTGGCAAATTGATTTTTCCTATATCTCTTACCATCGTATTATGAATATATCACATTATTCTTTTTATTTCTTTCTCTCATGGGGGGAATGAATGCTAATGTGCATAGATTATTTTCCATTTTTCTTATGCTGCATCCCCAATTTTAGTGTCAAAGAAAAATGTGGATTGGGCCCAACGACTATGAAAAACAATGAACCATTCCAAATGAAGTAATTAGGTGAGGCAGAGCCACGTAATACTTGATACTTCCAATCATAGGTCCTTCTTCGTCTTGCTCGTCAACTTGTGTAATGAAAATTACAAAATCGAATTCTCCACAATGCAGGAACACCGTTCTGCTCATGACAGTGATGCTTCTACCTGGCTCAATCACAACTTGGGTGGTCCCTGATTATGTTTATTCATGTAGCTGTCCTATAAACAATATTAAAGTCTATTTAGGGAATGATTTATTTTGACTAAAAGGTAGTTAAGAAACATTCAATTTAATATTTTTTTATTTAAAAACTACTTGAATAATTATATTTTTGATGGACAAATAATTTATATTTTAGTACAGTGAAAATTCCTTTTTATTTTATTAAAAGCTTCTTATTGTTTTTTATTTATTAAAAGCTTGTTTTCCTAGATTAACAATGTTTTGAAAAATTTATTTGCTAAACTTGTTTTTCTTTTGAAATTTTGAAAACTTTTTGAAGAAGTATTGTTATTTGACCAACTACAAAATGACAACATATTCCGACATTTATATAAAAATACATCATTTATAATTATTGATGTGACTTAGAAAAAAATATAATTAAAAAACCGAATGATATACATATAAGATGTTGGACAATTAAAAATTGTCAAAATAATATTTCTCTAAAATTGACAAGAATGTTGATGATTTAATCCCTACTCTTAGTTTAATGGTGTTGATACATGCGTGGAAATTGAGTTACAAGACTAAACATAATAATATTTAAGACTTAGAGGAATTAGTGTTGTGTGAATTGAAAAAAGTTGAAGTTTTACATTGGACGGATCAAACATATTGTCATCCTACATATTGGTAGTGTTTATATAGTGGGGGTGTACCTCTAAGGAGGGTACATGATTATGTCAACATGTAAATTAACACTAGCAAAGAAATATATATTGATGTATTTTATTATTCGGAAATGTTAAATTAAATAAATAATTTAATTATTAGAAAGTGCTTTCTTAGTCTCTAAGTTTTGCTAAAATATTTTAGAATGCAATCTGAAATATTTTGGTCTACAATCTAAAATATTTTGGTATGCAATCTAATATATTTTATTACTTGATCTGTGTCGCGTCATTTTTCGGAGGTCAAGGCTATTTGATTAGCGTTTGACTCACTAATTATTTCACGACCGAACATTTAATTTTTTAAGAAAAGGGGGAAAAGTTCAAACTACCCCATATTGAAAAGATTTTGGGTTCAGGGGTTAGTTACACAAAGGGAAGGTATTAGCACCCTTTATGTCTGTAGTACTCTACGGGAACCTCTTGATTTTATTTAATGTTTTGTGCTATAAACTTGCTTGCTAAAAAAAGGAATTAAAGTGGTAAAGGAACAAAAGAGACCTATTTATCTACATTTTTTATTGATTTGGAAGGACGAGTGTCCTTTGCCTACGTACCCGTGAGGGATCAAAACCTCGTAGTTCGGAGTAAAAATTGACGTTTGATTTGTTATATGTTTTTTATTAGTTTTTGAAAAAGGTTTTAAAATAAAAAGCCAAGTGGCAAATAGAATTGGTTTGTGTTTTTTATATTAAAAGAAAGATGACTCAAAGTATGATTAAATGGATTGAAATTTGATTAACAAAGTAAAATAAAAAGGGAATCACTTGATTGTAAATCAAGGTTTATTATGAAAATATTTTTGTGATTTTTGTTATTTGAATGTTTTTGGAATAATTATGAAAATTAAACTAACGGAGCAATAAAAATAAAAGCGCGTGGATTTTTGTAGTGACGTTGGATCACCACAAAATCCCTAACCTAATTGTTTTGCATTTTTGGATATATATAAAGCGGTAAAGAAATAAAAGGACACACACGCACACTTTTCTCATTTATATTGTTTACACTGAACCTAGATACATTCTAATTGCTGGAAAATAAATGACGATAATTAAAATGCTAAATGATAGAAATAAAATGAAACGCAAAAAAATGCTAAAAAGTAAGAAAATAAAAGAAACTAAGAGAGAGGGACAACCGAAGGGACAAAGGTACCGAAGGGACAAAATTACCGAAGGGACAGAAAAAGAGGGAGAAGAAAAGAATAGCTCGTCAACACAAGCTAAATGAGGGAGAAGAGAGAAAAGTTCTTTGACAACTCAAGAGAACTTTTGGTGTGTCAAATTGTGAGGGATGAGGGCTCTATTTAT
>Ga0228710_1008743_pt1 | contig 14392 bp, 10 predicted proteins | sample MedpolnodulmetaG_FD_177995 | JGI IMG/M metagenome (GOLD analysis project Ga0228710, IMG submission 177995) | Root nodule microbial communities from Medicago polymorpha collected in Santa Monica, California, United States - pink nodules | ecosystem: Host-associated > Plants > Roots > Nodule...
TTTTTAATAAAATATATATATATATATATATATATATATATATATATTATTTAAACTTTCATTATGTTTTAATTTACGTCAAAGATATTCATTTAAACGCTAAAATAGTCTGAATTTGACTCACTTTTTTTAGGGTGTAAATACAATCCGGATTATAAAATCCGGACTGCCTCAGCATAGGATTTTTTTGTGTTGACCACATCTCACAGACAGTTTTTGTGGTCCACGACATCCATAAATACCTATAAATAAGTGTTTTCGGTTTTCACACAAACACACAAAAGAAACCATGAAATTTTTTGTCATTGTGTTGAGGATCTTTGTCATGCTGCCACAAAATAGATTGCTCTTTATGTGACAAATAGATTGCTCTCTATGTGACAGCATGATGAAGATCATCAACATGCTGCCAAAAATATATAACTAGATAGATAGATACAAAGCTTCTAAACTTGATCTATAGATATGAAAATCAAGAGGTTTTTATGAGTTTGATCTTGATGCATGCCAGATGAATAAATCATTTGCCAATGCAGCAGGATCTAACTCAAATAAATCCTCTTGAAACACCTTGCATTTCTTCATTATGTTGCAGATCTAACTCCGAAGAAGATGTTTATATGAACTCGATCATGTCGGCCTGCCGATCGTCACATGTCAGTTGGCAAGCCGGTAGGATCGAGTTCAAAAGCTCCTCTTCGAACACCTTCCCAAAAGATTCATCATTTCTGTTATTATGGTTTTTTTTAACTGTTTATTTGTCTTATGTTGCATCTATTTATGTTATGTACCTTTGTTCTATTTTTTTCCAAACAATTTGCCACGAAAACGCTCCAAATAAAGGCTATGATGCAGTTCAGATTTTACACTCTGGACAAGCTTCATGCAGTCTGGAATATAAAATCCAGAACCCCTCAGTTTCCTTTTGGACGGTGGTGTTTCACCAAAGGTTTGGACGGTTAATGGGGTGTTTAATGATTTTTGCACGGTTTAGGTTGTGGAACACGTTTTATTTGACTGTACTTAAGACCTATGACTGATTTAAGACTATATAAAGGCTTGGATCTTCAACAATTTCCTTCATCCTCTTCACCTCCTTTCTTACATTTTCTTCAATTCTTTTTAATTTTTTAGATAGTTTTTAGGTGTGTCTGTGGTGTCATGGTCGTTGTTGATCGTTTATACGACCCCTGCAATAGCATTGCATCTTATGCGGGGGTTATATGACGATCAACAAAGGTCATTGACATCAAAGAAAGACACAAAAGTTCATATTGTAGTTGTCCGGATTTTGTTTTCTGAAAACACTAACAATCTGGTTCGGAAAACAAAATCCGGACCATGAGTAATTTTGGAATTTTTGCAAGGTGCGTGAGAAGGCGGCAGGGTGGGAAAAGTAACACTCTATCATTTTTTATTTGGGTTGACTAAGGTCCATAACCTAAACCTATTTACATTTTAGATTTAGTAATAAAACAAGGATGTAAATTGCTCTTCTCACAACACAAATTGCTCACTTTCAACTGAACTTCTGAAAATATCCTCCACATGACTTAAATCACGTAGATATTAAACGGCCCAACGTGACTTAAGTCACGTTCGCTACATTGGTACACCCCACGTGAGTTAACTCATGTATGTTAGAATCCGGTGTGAGTTAACTAATGTAGGTTATAATCCCAATGTGAGTTAACTTGTGTAGATTATACTTCAACTTACTGAACGTGAGTTAACTAACATGGAGGGTATTTTGGTTAGTTTGTATGGGAGTGGGAAATTTTTAGGCAAACTCTGATCAAGCTCTGGACCTTATGTTTTGTTTAGTTGTGATTGTTGTTGATTCAATCACTTTAAAATGCGGGATTTTACCATAATGAATTAGAAGCTAACATGCATCCAATAGTGTATTTTATATGAAAATTTACTATTAGAAGATAGTTTTCGGTATTATATTTTGACATGTTTGAGCATCTAAGGACGGGGATAAACATTGACTTTATTTGGCAGAATGTGAATCGTCTATGTTATACATATTTTACAATTATTCGTCAAAAAAATAATATTGTATCCTAACACTTAGGTCATCTCATCCCACGTGTAATTCAATGGGTTAGCTTCGGTGAAGCCCGTATACAAGATACGATACGGCACCGATACGTTGATACAGAAAAAATTCAAAAATTAAGATACGATACGGCCGGGATACGTTAATAAAAAATTTATATAATTAAATGTATAATATGATTATAACATTTTTTTTAATATGTAAATATATTAACAAACACAAGAAATCAGTCATAGACTCGTAGCATATCAACTTAAATATAAGTAATATTGACGATTAAGAGAGTGATGATTCGTCAATTACATATATAATATATCACAAAAAGAGCACCATCAATGTTATACTATATCCAAAAGCAACATTGTTAGTGCTATAGTAATATAATGGCTTTTTCTTACTTTTTAAAGAAAAAAACAGAAATCAAAATAATATTAAAAAAAAGTAAAATTATATTATCTGATACTCTTCTGATACGTATCGGGAAGTATCGGATAATTATTTTAAAGTAAAATAAAATTTAATGATCAGATACTCTTCTGATACGTATCGGGAAGTATTAGACAGGTATCAGTGTAGGATACGCATTGGATACGGTACGTCACCCATTTTGAAGTATATGGGCTTCATATGTTAGCCTTGTTGGGTTTCACTTATTTTTTTTTCTATTTTGATTATTGACGGATCAACCTACCAATTTATCAAGAAAAAAGGTGGAGTAATAGTTTCAAGTTTTAACTACCTAAGTCGGTTCTCCCTACCTCTTTTTCAGATGGATTGGTAGCAGGGTTGTTTGGCCTGATTTACCATACTTCAATTAACAAAACATATTTTACTATTTTACCACTAATAGTTTTTCCTTTTTAACATAGAATTAAGAATTCTGCTCTTCTTCCAACAAGTTTTGCTCTCACTGAATCAAACTAGCTAAAATACCCCTGCACTAGTTAACTAACGCATATGTAAAATTATGTGTTAGTTAACTCACACAACGAGACTTAAGTCACGCTAGTGTAAAACACTGCGTGAGTTAACTCACACAGCAATTAACACATGCATGAGTAAACTCACGCCCAGTCTGTGTAGCAAGCCAGAACTGGCAGGGACCTCTATTTTCCCTAAATTTGTCATTCCTTCATTCATTCATACATTCATTCAGTCAATTGCATACATCTTTCATCATTCATTCAAGCATTCATTCGATCAATCATTCACTCATAATTAAATTACGAAAAATAATGGAATAAAATAACAAAAAATGTCATAAAAACGCTAAAAAGCGCAAATGTAATAGGATTACATCTAAATCCGACAAAATGTCATAACAAAACTAGAAAAGTGATATTAAAAAATAGAAAATGTCATGAAACCCTACTCCCTTGGACTCCTACTCCTCCTCCGCTGAGCCGGCATCTGCTCCAGCATGCTCCAATCGGACTGTATGCCCTGCATCAAGCGAAGAACCTCCTCTGGATTACCAAACACATCAGGATGCCCCATTGCATTGTCCACTCTGGCTCTGATGTTGTTGACGATCTGGTATGGGTCTGGAGGATCTCTGGCCCACTGCTGCTCAACAATAACCTTCTCGTAGGGAGAGACAAAACGAGGATGGGCATCAGCTGTGTAATCAGGAATGACAGCAGGGGGTTCACAATAGGATGTGATACTCTACAGAACCATCTCATGTACCCCCTAGAACGGCTCCACGGCTTGCTATCGGGAACCAGATCACTCCTCTCCTGCTGGCTAAGGACATGTGGATCAAACTCCATGAAGGCCATAGCCACCTCTCCTAGCACAAGAGGCCCAATGTCTGTAGGAGGCCTGAGAATAGTCTGGACATACCCATACTGCCTAAGAACCCTCTCTGGCAAGTGACGGACCATCCTATCTTTGCCGGCCATGATCCATCCAGAGTACCAGCATATGTCATGAAAGGGCGTCATCTATCGTCGTCTCTCGTACGGCCTCCAGATGACATGAGAATGCTTCAACGAATCAATGGCATCTCTGTAGTGTCCAGGATCAGAAAAGCCCCTTGGAGGTTTCCGTTGATCCACAAGCGGGGCAAGAGCAAGGTCGTACTCATAATTACGATTCCTCGGAAGGAGGTTCCTGAAGTGCACAAAAACTCATCCCTGCAAGCACAAAGAAACAACTTTATATTAGCACAAGTATTATATAAACAATTATACATTTACGATCCAATAAGTAAAAAATAAGAAAAACAATTATTACTACAAGCAAAGTCATGTAACCACCACAAGAGGCCACAAATGGGTCAGAGGTAAGAGATAGTTCCTCATATAGGAAAGCAGGTCTCATCGCGCCCCATGACCATCTGTGCAACTCGTTCATATCTTGTAGCGCAAGCAGCCACAACAGATTAACGCTTTTGCTTTTCTTGCCGACAAAAATGGTCCAGCCAAGCAAGAGCAACAAAAACGCCTTAATGCAGGTCGTCCTAACTTGAGCTTGCTCCGCATGCTCCTTCTCGGTGTCAAGCTCAATCGGCTGATTACACCTATGCAAGAGCTCCTCGTAGCGCCTTTTCAGTTTACCGGAACTGACATGAGCACCACCTTGTCTTCCCACGAGTTAACTCTCTATCATAAAGGTGCCTCCCAGTGATGGGGATGCCTAGGAGACACGCCACATCATCTAGTGTAATGGTCATCTCTCCAACAGGTAGATGGAAGTTGTTGTTGGTCTCCTCATGTCATCTTTATGACAAGGCATAAACGAACCTGTGAGAGATGTTATTGTACCCACTATTCAGGAGGGGGTAAGATCGGAAGCATTCACTTCGTCCCAAAACCATTGGTTTTGTATTCCTGGTTGAGGCAATGTCAAGTTATTAAGGCCCAGCTTCTTCTCATGCGAGACACCTTTCACCCTATGCTTTTTTCAAAACTGAAATACAAAAACAAAAAACAACACCGTTAAATAAACATTAAATATATTCTAACATAAATTTTAATTCTAACATAAAATAAGTAAAATAATCATTCATACAAGTTAAATAAACATTAAAATAAGTAAAATAAACATTAAATACACTTACATTGGCATCGACCCATATCATGCATGCCACGTGTCTACCGAAGTGAAGTAAAAGCGTGGGCACAGAAGGCTCCTCTCCATAGTTGTCCAGTCCAGCCTTGTACTCCACAATCGGCAGCCCCTGAGCATTACCCCCACCCTCCTGCTGCTGAGGCTGCTCAATATCAAGCTGATACAAATGATCCTCATACCGATGTTGCTGATACGCATCAAAATGATATTGTTGAGGCTCCTCATAATAAGCCTGATTTTGCGCCTGCTGATACTCCTCATAATGTTGTTGATACTGTGTAGGGGTCCACCGTCTGGGATGGACTCGTGTGTGACGATAAGGCCCCCGCGACATCAACACTACCAAGTCTCGTGCCCCCCTCTCCCTCAACCAGCCAAAGGAGGGAGTACTGCTTGTGTTGGATATCTGTATTGGCTGCATTATTGCTAAAACAAATATCTTTGTTTGTGTTGTTGGAACCAATGTTCCAACATGAGTTTAGGCATCTCTGTAAGATGTTGGATACGATGTTCCAACATCCTGGCACAGTTCAGTGTGCTTGGGTTCATGCCTATTTGTACGCGCGCCCTTCATTGTTTAAGGAAACAATATTTCCTTATCTTATTGACCAAGCAACGCGCATATCTTTACAGAATCAGTTGTGGAATATTTCTAAAATAGTATTTATATTTTAGGAAATATTTGTTATTGTTTTGGACGATCCTAAAGATGTTCCGACATTTTAGGACATTCCATATTTGTTTATGATTCTTATTTTGCAGATTAGTTGAACCGATCTGCTTTGTGCTGAAGCCCAACTAAAGTATTTAGCTCAAGTTGCTTCAGTATATAAGAGAGACTTCAAGATCTAATTGATCATTCAAGCCGTCATACTAAAAAGTTTAGATTTTTAGGGTTTTGAATCTACATGTGATATACTCTTGTATCGTATGTGATGCATGTTTAGGACTGTGTGTTGAGTTTGATACTCTTGTGTACTACACCGAAGTTGTGAAACAAGGTGTTAGTTGTTGTGTTTGAAGGTAACTTCAGCGTTGTGTTTGTGTTTAGGTCTGATAGGTCGCAGGGGCCGTGACTGACCATTAGGATAGTGAGATGGGATCTCAGATCTAGGAGTTCCTAGGTTAAAGTCTATATGGGTAGGTCCTAGGTCTTTAGTGTAAACGAGGAGTTTGCTGAGAGCTATAGAATAAGGACTACACTAGTGGATTTCCTTCCTGGCTTAGTAGCCCCCAGAGTAGGTGTGTTTGTCACCGAATTGGGTCAACAAACTCTCTGTGTTGTTTACTTTCTTGTCATTTATTTTCTTGTTTTTATTTCTGTTTATTTCGTGATGTTGAAACATTGAACAAAACATTATAAACGTTGAAACATCTTACAGAACATATTAAAACAAGTGTGCTAGAATTTCAGCTTGCTTCTCCCTCCGTGCACTACTAGTAGAATTCTACACTCTCCCTAACCTAAGTCTGTCACTCGTCACCTCAAGCGGCCTCTGGGACATATTCCTCCGAGACATATCAGCACAACATTTCAAAAAGAAAAAAAATCATTAAGACATTTTCATACGGACATTATATCATTTCTAACAATTCAACAACAACACTTATATTTCGGAAGTGTCATTTCAATTCGTAAACTACCACATTGCAGTCAAACATACTATAATCAACATTAACAAATCATATTCTAACTAATTTCATCATTAGCAATCCAAAAAACAAAAAAAAAATCATTGAGACATTTTACCAAACACATAGAGTGCAATTTTCAAACGACTAACGAATCTAACAATTTTCTAAACCATAAACTACCACATTGTACTCTAAACAACATCTAAACTACAATTTCTGTCTCAATTCATCACTAACAATCCAAAAAAACTAACTTGCAAGCCAAATTGCTAAAAACCTAAAAATGTCAAATTTCTTCAAAAAAAATCGAAAATTTCAACAACAATAAAGCAATGAAGTAGAATAAGCAACACTTACTTGTTCAATTATGTGATTTGATGATGATTTGGTTGAGTTTGGTGAAATTCAAAAAAATGGTGAGAAAAGTCGTATTTGGTAGTGTTTTGAAAGTGAATGGGATTGTGTTATGTTGCTGTGTTATATGGCTTAAGTCACGCAACATGACTTAACTCACGCGGCATGACTTAAGTCACGCAGAACCTTATAAGATGCGTGAGTTAACTCACACATGAGTATAATAGTCAAATCAGTTGGGCGCGAGTGAATTTTGTTGGGTAAAGAGCAGAATTCTAGAATTAAATACATAGGCCCATACATTGTTATTGATTAGGGGTGTAGTTCATCCAACCTCTTGCATTGCTTGGTTAGCCCCCCACATACCGAAACATATCTTTTAACATGGTAATTTTTTTTATCACAAAATCAATCGGAATCCATCTTTAAGTAAGTGTTTTCTGCATTTTGGGAATCACGATGGACGATTATAGCAATCATCAATGATTAGATACATAACCTTCTCTCGCACTTCTTTTATTAAGTCTTACCTTACACTTCAATTATCCGTTTTCTTTATGCGAAAAAATGTTCTTTAAAAATTATCTTTTGAATGTGTTAAAACTTAAAAAAAATGTCATCCGAGAATTATCTTCCGAATAATTTCAAGGGGGCTTAAAAAGCAGCTCAGTGAAATAGGGCTAAAATTATTTTACCAGACCCGATGTTTATTTCCAACCTATCACCTATGTTTTGTAATCTATATATTCAATCAAAATTCTTACTCCAAATTGAATAACATTAAAAAGAAAAGAATTTAAATTAAGATTATACATAAATTAATAAAAGTTGAAAAATGATGGCTTTGATGATATCAAATAAAGTGCCACATGCATATGAGAACTTGCTGGGAAAGAACCCACGATTACGAAAGTACATATAAAGAGAACAATTTTAAATATTTCGAATCTTGATTGTTTATTTTTATGATAATATTGAGATGCTGATCAATTATAGCTTAAGATACATCGTTATGGTTCTCCCATGTTGTGTATGAGTAATGGGCTGCAACTTAAGAATGATTTAAAGCAAAAGTATATACATACATATATATCCATTTCAATCCCAACACCATTTGCTGGCAATGGGCACTAATATGGTTAACCCATGACCCTACAAATAAGTTCAATAATTTTTTAAAATAAAAAAACATCAATGGATATGCTTTTTGTGGCTTAAATTGATAACAACTTAGTTGTATTTCACCATCCAAATCTAAGGTTTTAAGTAGTTCTCTTATTAGTTTATTTATATCCTTTTTTAGTGTGTTCTTCTTTTTCTTTCTTTTTTAAATTTTTTATTTCTAAAAAAATATAATTGACATCATTGTGATCATGAAGAACTACATTATACCAAAAATGTTTTGATGAGATGGACTCTTATGACGAGAATTATAGTCTCACATTCGAATTTAACTCCAAAAATGCAATAACATTAAAATTAATGAAAGATACTTGTTTTTCTTTAAAGAACATTAAGATACATGTTTTATGCTAAAAAAAGGCACTAATAGAATTTTCGGTACATATTCTAATGGAAGCATAGGAAAATAAATTGTCCATAAAAGCAATTACTTTCTCTCTGTTTCAAAATACATGTCGTAGTCAATCATTTCACACATGACAAGACACAACTTTGATTGCTTTTTTTTAAAGAACTTTGATTGTTGATATCTTTAATTATCTATACTAAAAAAATTATAAAAATTTAATATTTTAAAAATATTTATCGAAATAAATCAATCTTACATGCTAACATTGTATACAAGTTAAAAAATAAGAGCAAATTAAGTTATATAAATAATGCACATTGTAAAAATACGACGTGTATTTTTAAATTAGGGAGTATATGTTAGCTTTGGTCGAAACAATTTGATCCTCTCCAAAAGTAAATTTAAACAGGCTATTTGTTAATAATTTTGCTCTTCTCCCTGCATAAAACACTTGTGCCCTGCAATCATGCCTAAAATGCACCTGCGTTTGTTAAGTCACGCTGCGTGACTTAACTAACGCATGTTGTAGATGCTACGTGACTTAAGTAGCGCGGCATGAATTAACTCACGCAGCGTGACTTAAGTCATTTAACAGCAACACAACAACTCAAACCTTCATTTTTCCAACTTCTCAAAATACGAATTATTCCCCTCCAAGTGCGATTTTCACCATTCAAAGCCAATTTCTCCCACAATATCAAGTAAGTGATGATTATCCTACTTCATTGCATTTTGTGGGTTGAAATTTTAGATTTTTTTGAAGAAATTTAACATTTTTAGGTTTTTACAAATATGGCTTGCATGTTAGTTTTTAGGATTGTTTGTGATGAATTAAGTTAGGAATAGTATTTTAGATGTTGTTTAGAGTGAAATGTGGTAGTTTAGGGTTGAGAAATGGTTAGATTTGTTAGTTGTTTGAAAATTGCACTCTATGTGTTTGGTAAAATGTCTCAATGATTTATTTTTTTGGGATTGTTAGTGATGAAATTAGTTAGAAATATGTTTGTTGATGTTGATTATAGTTAGTTTAACTACAATGTAGTGGTTTACGGATTGAATTGACACTGTTGAAATATTAGTGTTGTTGAATAGAAATGACACAATGTCTGTGTGAAAATGTGTCATTGATATTTTGCTTTTTGAAATGTTGTGTAGATATGCCTCAGAGACCGCCTCAGCCAGAGCCGCCTCAGGATAGGAGTGACAAATTTAGGGCAGGGAGGCTTGCCCCTACTGGTAGTGCACGAAGGGAGAAACAAGCATTAAACCATCCTATGGCTGGTCGAGGGAGAGGTGGGGGCACGAGACCTGCTAGAGTTGATGCTGCGGGGGGATCATTGTTCCAGATGGGTCTATCCCAGATGGTGGACCCGACGCAGTATCAGCAGGATTATCAGGTGTATCAGCAGGCGCAGGATCAGGCATATCATTTGAGGAGCCTCAGCCTCACCAGTATCAGTTTGATGCGTATCAGCAAGATCAGTATGAAGATCATCATGAGCAGCCTGATATTGAGCAGGAGCAGCCTGATATTGAGGAGCCGCAGCAGCAGGATGATATTGAGCAGCCTCAGCAGCATGATGGTGGGGGTCATGCTCAAGGGGTGCCGAGGGTGGTGTACGATGTCGGACCGAACGGCTATGCAGGGGGCCTTCTGACCTCACGCTTTTACCTCGTTTTGGTAGACATGTGGCATGCAGGATATGAGTCGATGCCGATGGAAGTATGTTTTAATATTTATTTTACTTCTTTTACTATTTATTCAACTTATTCTAATTATTATTTTACTTATGAGGATTGATAATTGGACACAAAATATATAACACATATTTGACACCGTATACATTTTCACTATTGCTCAATACGTTTATTTTTTATTCTATTTCCTTTTCTTCTTTCTTTCTTTAACAAGAGACTTCTCTCTCCCACCATATCCTCTCTCAAACTGTTCTCAATTCATCCTCCCTCCGCCTCCCTCTATCGTCCACCGCCACCGAAGACGCGTCGGTTTCCTGCACAACCTCTCTCTCACACGTCCCCACCTCCTTGTCCTATCTCCTTGCTGTAACCGCCATGCTCCAACTGCAACAGTTACATCGCAAACCGCCAAGTCCGCCATGAAAGAGGACGCGTCCGGTGGCCGATCTCCGGTCAACTTAGATCGGATCGTTTCTCGCTGTCCAAATTTGATCGTTACTTAGTTTTGGGTTGCAGATCCAAAGTCTCTACTAGAATTCCATTTTCATGTCGGTTTGTGATTTGAATTTAAACTTTCGGATCTGTTTTTATCACTGTTGTGTGGAGGAGGAAGAGGTGAAGGGAAGGTAGTGTTGTAGAGAAGAGGAGTAGTTTGAGAGGGAATGGGAAACTACAGTGAAAGGAGGAAGAAGAAGAGAGAAAATGACAAAATTGCACTTTTAATTAAAGATGAAATGACACAATTATCCCTGGTGTCTGTATTGTGTCAAAATAAATGTGTTCAACAATCATTTATGTTTTCTTATTTAATGTTAGAATTAAAATTTATGTTAAAATATATTTAATGTATATTTTACTTATTATTTATTTAACGGTGTTGTTTGTTGTTTTTTGTTTTTGTATTTCAGTTTCGAAAAAAAACATAGGGTGAAAGGTATCTCGCACGGGAAGAGGCTGATCCTTAAAAACTTGACATTGCCTCAGCCGAGTGCACAAAATGAGTGGTTTTGGCCAGCACATTCCATCTACCTGTTGGGGAGATGACAATCACACTAGATGATGTGTCGTGTCTCCTAGGCATCCCCATCAGTGGGATGCTCCTTCCTGATAGAGAGTTAACATGTGAGGAGGGGATAGAGATGATGTAGGGGGACCTACTTTTTACAGCGAAGGCTGCCGCTAAGGAGATGACAAGATAGGGTGTTGCTCATATCAGTTTTGGTGTACTAAAGAGGCGCTACGAGGAGCTCTTGAATAGGTGTAATTAGCTGCTTGAGCCTGACATACAGGAGGAACAAGACGAGCAAGCTCAAGTTAGGCTGGCCTGCATTAAGGCGTTTTTATTGCTCTTGCTTGGCTGGACCATTTTTTCCGGCAAGAACAGCAAAAACATTAATCTGTTGTGGCTGCTTGCGCTGCAAGATATGGACGAGTTGGACATCTGGTCATGGGGTGGGATGAGACTTGCTTTCCTATATGAGCAGCTATCTCTTACATCCGAATCATCTGTGGCCTCCTGTGGTGGTTACATGACCTTACTTGTGGTAATATTTGTTTTTCTTCTTTTTTACTTTTTGGATCGTAAATGTATAGTTGTATGTATAGTACTTGTGCTAATATAAATTTGTTTCTTTGTGTTTGCAGGGATAGACTTTGGCGCACTTCATAAACATCATTCCGAGGATTGATGATGATGCCTACGACCCTACTATTGCCCCGCTTGTGAGTCAATGGAAACCTCCCAGGGGCTTTTCTAATCCTGGACACTACCGAGCTGCCATTGATTTGTTGGACCATTCTCATGTCATCTGAAGGCCGTACGAGACACGACGACACATCACGCCCTTTCAGGACATATGCTGGTACTCCGGATGGATCATGGCCAGCAGAGACAGGATGTTCCGTCACTTTCCAGAGTGGGTTCTCAGGAAGTACGGGTATGTCTAGACACGGCCCAGGCCTCCTACAGACATTGAGGCTCTTGCGGCAGATGACGTGACTCAGGCCTTCACGGAGTTTGCTCTACATGTCCTCAGCCATCAGCAGAGGGGTCATCCAATTCCGGATAACGAGCCGTGGGCTCATTCTAGGGGGTACATGATATGGTTCGTTAAAGTATCACATCCTATATTGAACCCCCCTGCGGCCATTCCTGACTACGCAGCTGATGCTCATCCTCGTCCAGTCCCTCCTTACGAGGAGGTTCTTGTTGAGCAGCAGTGGGCCAGACATCCTCCCAACCCATACCAGATCATCAGCAACATCAGAGCCAAAGTACACGGTGCACTGGAGAATCCTGATGTGTTTCATAATCTGGAGGAGGTTATTCGCTTGATACAGGGAATACAATCTGAGTGGAGCATGCTGCAACAGATGTCGGCTCCGCAGAGGAGGAGTAGAAGTCCACGGGATGGAGCAGTATGACTTTTGTGTAGTTTTTTATGACACTTTGTTGGATTTGGTTGTAATCCTATTACATTTGCGCTTTTTGGCGGATTTATGACGTTTTTCGTTGTTTTATTCCGTTGTTTTTCGTAATTTAATTATGACTTCATGCTTGATTGAATGAATGCTTGAATGATTGATGAAAAATGTATGCAAATTACTGAATGAATGAAGGAATGAAAATTTTAGGGAAAATAGAGGTTCTGCCAGTTCTGGCTTCCTGCACAGACTGGGTGTGAGTTAACTCACACATTGTTTTACACATGCGTTACTTAAGTAATGCAACGTTAGTTAACTAACGCAGCCATTAACACATGTGTTAGTTAACTAGCACAGGGGTATTTTGGTCAGTTTGGCTGGGTGTGAGCGAAATGTGTTGGGGGAAGAATAGAAATCATTTGTTAATGGCATATATGGCATTCATTGAGGAGTCATTTTACTACTTTTGATCAATCAAGCATGATTAGTGAGATATGCATCATCATTTGATTGAAAGAAGAAAAAGAAGAAGAAGAAGAAGAAGAAAGTAGATAGCATATACTCAATTTGTCTCAAATTATGTGTCCTCTTAACCAATTTTTTTTATCTCCAATTATTTGTTTTTTACACCATTCGGTTATTATTATAAGAAAAAAATCAACATTGTATATTCATTCAATTAATGATGTATATGATTTTTATTATAAAAAACATACATCATTTAATGAATGAATTTAAAATGTTGATTTTTGCTTATAATAATGATTGTAGTGTGTAAAATACTAATGCAATATTTATTATTCGTTTCCACTAATCATACCCTAATTTATTACATTTCAATCATTTAATTACTTCACTAACTACAATTAATAAAAGTGTTTTTGTAAATGAAACACGTTTCTTTAACAATAAATTAAACACATTTTATCATTAAAATCAACATTATTCATATTTACTTTAAGAACCATATAAAACTTAAAAGGAACACCTGATTTGACAAGGAGGGAGTATCTTTTTAAAATTTTCAAATCACAATTTGGGAATGAACGCTAGTTTGAAGTACAATTCAATTGTGCGTAGGTTTGAATGATTGGTGATGCTTTGATTTTGTTGAAATTTTAAAGTGTAAATTTTATCAAAATTATAGTGATTGCAATTTTGCTCATCTCAATGTTCGTCTAAACATACTTAATTTAAGAATAAAGATTGGTAGACATCCTTAATGTGTACACCTTTTTGTATCATTTTCGAAAATTTCAGTTAACCAAATATATGGTATGTGTGACCATATTTTTTCAATTGTTGATCACTATTTAGAAGCTGAAAAATGTGGTTACACAACTAAATGCGCGTGACCACTATTTTTCCACTTAGTTAACCAAACGCAACTAAAAAAATATGGTCACACAAACCATATATTTAATTAACTGAAATTTTTCAGAATTGTACAAAGAAATGTACACATTAAAGATATCTATCCATAGTTTTAAAACTCGGCTCGGACCGGCCGGTCGGACCGTGAACCGGTGGGTAGGCCGGTTCGAGCCAACATTTGGATCGGTCATGCAGTTGACTCGGCCGGAACCGGTCAAAACCGGTGACTCGGCCGA
>Ga0228710_1008745_pt1 | contig 14385 bp, 8 predicted proteins | sample MedpolnodulmetaG_FD_177995 | JGI IMG/M metagenome (GOLD analysis project Ga0228710, IMG submission 177995) | Root nodule microbial communities from Medicago polymorpha collected in Santa Monica, California, United States - pink nodules | ecosystem: Host-associated > Plants > Roots > Nodule...
ATTCCTCACAAATTCCTTGGTCGAAAAATTTAGTGACGGAATTAGAGAAGGATTTCACGTTTTCCCTCACTAAATATCCCTCACTAATTTTTGTTTTTTTAGTAGTGAAAAAAAAAAAAAGTGCTACTTCACCAATAACTGAACTCCAAGTTAAGATTTTCATTTGAAAAAGTTTCTAGTCGCAGTTTTAATTTAGGGTTTAATAAGTTTTTCCTCCATAAAAATATAGTAATTTTTTATTTTAATCCCTAAAAATAAAAAAGAGATGTTTTTATCCTCTCAAATTTTTTTCCCATTTTTTGTCCCTAATGTCAAATTTATGTCAAGGTTATATGACTCTTTGATGTTCAAGATTTGTTCAATTTATGTCCAACTAACAAAGTGAAGCCTTCTAGTTTTAACTCAGCTGGAATGAGGACTCGCGCCCAAAAGGGTACCTCCAAAGGCGACTTGACAGATACATAATAGTTGGTTCAATTGCAACAGAATATCTAGGAATATCAATACTTTTGTTCAAAATTTCTTAGAGAGAGTAGTTTTTTAGTCGTTGTTTGGCTAAGAATGGTCATATTTTTGACTAGTTTTTCTATCCATTGGTTGTCTTTGACACCTCGTTCCTTAGGACATTCCCGTTCTTGAGATAGATCCAGTTTCTCTTTTCATAAGTTTTACACTATGTGACTTTGATGTATTGGTTCAGGCCTCTCCTGCTTATATTTTATTGCTTTGATAAAAAAAAAAGTATGTCCATATTATTATGTTCAAGAAAATGTTAAAATTATGTTCAATAGAGATGAAAATCAAACAAATTTTTTATGAGGGTGGAAACATCTCCTTTTTATTTTTAGGGATTAAAATCAAAATTCGTTATATTTTCACAAGAAAAAAAACTTATTTAATAATAACTTGGCACTACAATGTTATTGGACAAATCCTCTCAGTATAATTGTAAAATGATCATTGATGTCATCTTAATTAATAATAATGGTAAATCAAAATTATTTCCATGTAAAAGAGACCATATTCATTTGATCCACATTTATTAGGATAACAAGTTGTCTCATGGTTTGATATGTGGAAAATATCTTGAAATTTTATATGCCTCCATCTATTTCTTATTTTATGTGTGACCGTTAAATAACAAGTAGTTTTATGATGTTAAAGTGATGTTGATTTTGTAACCAAAAAAAAAAAAAGTGATATTGATTTGTAAAATAGATAACACCATGAGCTAGCTCAAATAATTGAGGGTGAATATTGTTGATTTGTACAAGTATTTTTGCTAGATTTAAATTATGATAATGAGACAGATTAGGAAGGAAATAAGAAATGAAAAAAAGTATGGATAGAGATCTAACAGTGAAGGTGAAAATGGAGAGATCACCAATCCTCACTAAGGTGTAGTGAGCTTGTGGCACAGCTATGTGGAGCATGCAAGTGAGTGATTGCCATTGATTCAAACTCAAAGAGTCCCCAACAAACAAAATACTTTTCCCTCTATATCTTCTTAAGAAATCTTCACCATTGAATCTGTATGATAAATTTCATTCAAAAATATTTAGTGGACCAAATCAAACTGCATGGCCTTAATCACCATTAAATGGTAATTTTGTTGTGATCCCATTTGCATGATGACAAAATGATTGAAAACAACTTCACAACAGCATCATCTCAATAACAACTTATCCACACATATACCCTATCCTATGGTAGTTCAAGTATATATAAGCCTAACAACCTTTAATTGATATTTGGGTAAATGCCATTCCGATATTTGAATGTGTGATCATTGACGCTTACATTACTATAGTCTCTAAATGTTTCGAAATTGAAAACTCTTACCTAATTTTATAGACTAAATTGATCAACAAAAATCACATTCAAAGACTAAACTAATTAACTAAAAACATATTTGATGATCAAAATCACTTACAAAATATACATTTGTGTACGTTTTTATGATATTGATACATTCAAGGACTATTGTGACGAGACCTCAGACATTTAAGGACCAAAATGATTGTTTGCAGAATAATTATTTAGAGTACGTCACCTTAAAGAGACAGCCTAGCAAACAAAGTAATGATTTGGAACTTTGCATGTACGCAACAAAGTGTCTTGATGATAATTGGAGGTTAACTAATTACAATCATTACACTTTTTATTTTTTTCTGGTAAGATGAAAAATGAGTTAGGAGAAACATGAAGATTGTTAAGTAAAGTTAACTAGGGAAAGCTATTAAGAGAAAACATACCTATGTCCAACCTTTTCCCAAGTTAGAAGTTGTTTATTTATTCTATTCTCTTTTGTACCCCTTTATTTTGTGATAGATAATCCACAAATATATACTTGTCAAATGGTAGCATAGAAATTAAAAGTATCCTAAATTTTAAAGTATCTTTTTGCTGGTAGCTATAGGCCATCCCACAGCCGAAAATGAAAGCATACTTATCTCTCGAGATAATAGAGATTTATTTAAGTGGCTATTGGCTAACCATTGGTCCATTACCAAGAGTAGTTCTTTCCATACACGTCTACTGAACCGTAATAACTTAAAAGATATAATCACTATTTTGTAGAGTAATATTAATAGTAAGAGGTTGATAAGTCCTGACATGAAGTTCAAATCCCGGCACAACTGCACCTCCACTTATGTGTATGAGTTTATAACGGTTTAGTTATTTCGCCTATTTATACAAAAATTATACTAAGAGAGAATAGTGATACCCTTTTTAATTATCTTAATAAACAAGCAAAGTTCCTTCCCAAATTTGATAATCACACATATCGGCCTAACAATTAAAAAGTGTTTGCCCTAACGGTCCTGGAGAAGATAAAAAATGGTGAGGATCTTAACTCATTTTAAAATCAATTTTTATTTCCTTTAGATTAAAAAATCAACCTTGGTCTAGTCCATATAATCTTAACCGAACGAGCGATATGTGTGTGACTACGTGAAATCACTGGATTGTGACTGCACACAACTCTCATGAGAGGTTAATAACTAGACCATGATAAATTGTGAAATCTTCATCATATGTCAAATATAATTCAACAGCAAAAAAAATTCTTGCTTCTTGATTCTAATTTCCTCTTTTTCCCCTATGGTTTTAATTTCATAAACAAAAAATAAGTACAATGAAGTATAATAAGGTAACATCAATAGAGACAACTTCCTAAAAAAAATCAATAGAGACAATTTCACTAAGTAAAATATCACATGGTTTTGGTCACCACAATTTTTTTTAAGTTAGGGAGTAAAAAAGGCGGGAAAGAGATCATTTCCAAGACAAAGAGACAATATCTACCTAGGTGAATTTGTCTTCCTCTCTGTTATTACTTAGTTTGCATTGTGTGTGTGTTTTTTTTCTTTCTTCCAAATCAGAAATCTTTACAAAAAGCACTTTCAGAGTAAATAGATTAAAGTTACTGCTATGCCTATTATATGTTAGAATAAACTAATTTTGTGGAAGTAAAAAAAAAGAAAAGTAAAATATCACAATGATTATAAATTGTGTCCACATATGCAATTATACCAGGAATTTTTTTTTAAGGAATACTAGGAAATATAAATGTTGGAGACCGTAATTTAGAACTGTTATTATTTTTTTGGTACAAATTTAGAAATATTATTATTACCAGCTAAAATCATGCATCTTTACAATGGTCCGTTTTAAAAATATTGGCCACCACGAATTAGATGGTGACATAAAAAAATTTATGCCTCCGCCATTGTGATTGAGGTTGCATCGAGGACATTTGACCACAATTTTCCGCAATATCAATATTAAAAACTCGATCCTAACCACAATTCATACCTTAATTTATGTCTTTTAACGATATTAAGTAAAGTAACAAAGTTGAAAATTTACAGAAATTAAAAGAAATGTGTGTACCTTGGTAAGTTACACTTTGTGGGCTGCCATCTATACTTGAGATAGAATTTATCTGGTCTACCATTATTCTGACAATCAAATTCTTTTTCTATAAAGGGACACTGTGAGGTTTGATAGTGAGGATATGATTCATCATATACCCATTTCCCTTGAAACAAATCACAACCACTCTTTGCAAACCCTATTGTCTTCCCATGTACATGAATCATAAGAAGAACATGAATTAGGAAAACAATTATGATGATAGATTTCATGGTGGTTTTGCTCACAATAAGCATGACAATCAATAGAAAGGGTTTTAGATGTGATCAAATGATGATGGAAGCGGTTTGCGATTTTTCTGATATGGTTTATGTCTATTTAAGCAAGTGAGTCACATGAACGAAGGATATAAGGAGGGAGAAGGGTTAACATCAAATGGATTTAAATTGGAAACTATTTTAAATTGGAAACTATAATGAATATATGTACTACCAAACACACAAATACTATATAGGGAATATATGAGTATTTGAGAACGTGTGTGAGTGGCAGTGGTTGAATGTGTTGATTTTCTTTAAATAAAATTAAAGAATTCTTAATGGTGAATAAATAAGATTAAAGATTAAAGATATCAAGTACTCCCTCCCTACAAAATGTAACTAAAAATTGTTCGTTAATGTATTTTGTTCAAAATTTGTGTCGGATACATCAACTTATGTTGATCCATTTTTGGTTATATTTTGGAACGGAGAGTGCAACAACAGATAGAAAATGGGTAACTTAGATTTTTTGGAAGAGGTTAGACTTATTTAATGTGACAAATAAATGTTCAAATCTTCACTAAGAGAGATATCCACTTTTATTGTTCAATAATTTTAAAATAGAGAAAGCTCATGAGAAAAAAAATTGAAAGAATGAGTAAAAAAAATTATAAAGTATGCTACTTTAAATAAATCAATATGTAAAAATGATACTATGTTACTTTTTTTTTTGAGAGAACGATACTATGTTACTATTACTAGTTTGAAACCCACGCTCAGCAAAAAAAAAATGTTTTGTTGAAAATTGACTTTGTATTTTTAAATAATATAAAGTTTTTACAAAAATATGAGTTATAAAATGTACATAAATATGAGTTAGAAAATTGTGGATTTAAAGAAATTGTGAGTTGTTAAATTAAAAACCATAAGAAAATAGACGCAACCTCTAATAAAATTTTGACCGAAAAACTCGGGTGCGTTTGATTTGCTAAAAAGTGAAGGACATAACAACTTCAGTTGTTCAGTGTTTGATTTGTAAAACTATTTCAGTTACAGGACAAACTGGAGGCAAGGGACAGAACAAAAACTCATTTTTGTCCCTCACGAAACCATAAGACAACTTTTTGTCCAACGTACAAGTTGTCTAAAATGCGAAAATAGCATTTGGTCCCCCAAAAGTCGTATAAAACGAAAAATTATTCAATGCCATAAAAATTTGTCTTGTGCTATTCTGCCTTGTGTTGTGCTGTTATGTCTTGTACTGTTATGTCTAGTACTTGCTGTTTTGCAAAACAAACACGTTATTAACACTAACCGAAAATTGGTTTTTTTGGGATTACTATTTGAAATAATTGAAATTAATTTCAACTGATAAATAGGAAGGCTTTTTTTTTGGTCGGGATTCCAACCTCGGACCTTGCATATATTACGTATTGTCTCTGCCAACTGAACCAAGCACGAGGTAAAATAAGTAGGCTTTGATTTGTTTATATGTGAACATGTAAAATAAAATATATATAAATATACATATATTATTTATATTGATATTTATATATTTTTTTCGACAAATCAGATTTTTTTTTTTGTTCATTTAGAGTGACTTATTCTGCTTTTTTTTCTTTCTTTCTTGTGTAGATCACATACATCACTTTTTTCAAATCACGGAGGATCACATGAAGAACAATGTTTTTTTTTTTGACAAACATGAAGAACAATGTTGATGGTAGGATAAAATATATTTGAATTTTCAAATGAAAAATAAACTAATTAAACAATCAAATGTAGAAAAATCATTTATGTTGTACTTTACATATTGCCTTTTATCAAAAATCAATTTATAAAAATGGAGAATCACAAAAATTTATTGTTTTAGGTTAGAAATAATTTCAAATGGAGAATCGGAAATCATTTATGTAGAAATCATTTATGTTACAAATCATTTCAAATGGAGAATAAAAAATCAATGTACGTTACGTATTATTTCAAAATTAATGTATTTTAATTTATCATTATTACATTTTACCATTAGTTTAGTCAAAAATAGAATCTGCAAATCATTTTTTTTTAGGGAAAATAACTTATATCATTTCATTAAATATTAAATCAGGAATACACGGGAAACCTCATTTGTTTGCCTCCTAATAAACTCAAGATAAGAGTTTGTTAAATGTAAATTACAGAATTGGATAATATCATCCATAAGCATAATTGACCCAAACTCGGTGATATCTCTCATGCCTTTGTTAAAATAATAGCTACTGTTTTCAAATCAATCTCAAAATCAACATTTGTGAGTTGAAGTTCATGGATGACCACCAAATTGCATGTAAAGTTCCAAAGCTTCTCCAACGTCAACTGAGCACAGTGGTGTAAACCACATGGTTTTTGAGCGAAGATGGTTTCCTGCTGAATCTCGAATGCACATGCCTATACCTACCTTGTTACTAGAATTAGAAAATGAGGCATCAACATTACATTTAAGTCTACCACTCTTTGGTTTCCTCCATCTGATGTCATTGTTCATGTTGTTCGAATTCTGGTCAGCTTGATGGTGAAGACCTAGAGTTGAAGATGTGTGTATCTTGTCAGAGACACCTTGCTTTCGATTAGCTATCTTCCATCCTTCTAGGAGATGCTTGGCTCTCTCCAGGATTTTAATACTCGAAAATGACACGTGTTGCCACAACTTTAGATTTCGAGCTTTTCAGATGCTCCATATTATGGTAACAATAATCTCCACTTGAGCTGCAGACAACTTCTGCAACAGATTGAATATGATGTTTGGCGTATTATCAAAATGATTCAGAGATAGTGCAATCAAATGTCAAACATTAGCAGCACTCCATACATCAATAGTTGTCTTGCAATGAAAAAATATGTGATAGATATCCTCATGGAGGGTCATTACACATGAGATAAGTTGATGAACAATTGATACCTCTGCTTTTCAACCTTACACGCATAGGAAAACAGTCTCTGCATACTCTCCACACTAAGTTCTTGACTTTTAGGGTTACTTTCAGTCTCCATATAATACTCCAGTGCTTGGGCTTCTACGGCATTATTGGCAATTCCTTTAATGCAAATGGGCATTATTGGGGGTACTAATTGTTGGTCCATATGGCTAATTAGTTAGTAAGCTAGAGGGGGGTGAATAGCTTTTTGAAAAGTTTTTCCGGAGTTTAATAAAAAGTGAGTTTAACGAAATCGACTATTGGAATCGTGCATGAACAATCACAACAATGTACAAAAAGACAAATATATGTGTAATAAGATTTAATCTTAGAATTAAGAGATTCACGATACAAATCTTATTATTCAATCAAACTTTAATAAACCTTGAACAATGTACAAAACTTATAGACAATTTCAAACAAAACATATATGAACAAAATTACTAAGCTATCAAATGAAAACACAATACATGTGAAATTGAAGAATTGAATAGATTTTGCAATTAATTGATCTAAGAAAATTATTTGAAACCTAATTCAATGAATTAGATTATATTTCAATGAAAAAGCACTTAGATTAACACTAGCAATTATCCTAACAATTATTCAATTAATCACATGCAATAGTAAAAAGTAAAGAGGAAAGGGAAAAGAGATAACACCGATATTTTTATAGTAGTTCGCTCTTTCTCGTCCTTGCTAGAGCTACGTCTACTCTTCTTGATGAAGTACGCCTTCACCGAGGTCATCCACTAAGTAACTAATGTTGATTACAATGTGTTTACACGAATTTCTTGAAATTAAACCGAATTATTCAACCCCTATGTAAACACTCCCTCAAACTTCAAATAACCTTTGAATTTTGTGCTCCTTGAATCTTTGAATCCTTGATTACTCGTGCACCCCTCCGAACTCTTCACTCAACTCTTTGATGCTACGTCCGATAAACGAATTCCCTTCAACTTCAAGAACGGTTAGAAAGACCCCCAAGTCCTTTGGAGGTGGAACGAGATTTTATTCACTTCACTTTGGAACCTTGATTAAGCCCAACTAATTTCCTTAAAAGAACCAACTTACAATCCCTACTAGCACCCTAGCAAACCAATGTGACTGAATGTACAAAGTGATTCTAAGAAAAAGTGTTTAATCTTGAAGAATGTATGAACAATGAGTTTTTGAGACCTAGAGAGAATAATTGCAAATGATTCAATAGTTTAGGAGTTAGGAGGAGGAGAGTTTATATAGTAAAGGTAGGGAAGTGTAAAATTTTGAGTAAAATTAACTGAGTGAATCGATTCATTTAATGACTGAATCGATTCATACCATATAAGACAATACAAGAAAAGAGAAGAATGTGATGAAGAATGATACGTGTCAAATAAGATTTGAATCGACTCAAAAAACCCATAATGAGAACTGATACAATTCATTCCTAACACGAACCGATTCAGACTAAGTCAGAGAGTTTGATGAATCGTATCAAACATATATGATACGATTCACATCTGAAATGATTCAATACATCTGTGATACGATTCATATGAAGTCAGAGAGCAGTATGCATATTTCAAGATCCTGTGAATCGATTCAAGATTCTATGATACGATTCATTTGAAGTTTGAGAGTAATATGCATGTTTCAAGAGCCTGTGAATAGATTCAACTATAGACTGACTCATGTTTTGAGACACATGATGCACAATTACTTTGTTCATGAAGGCTAGACTTGCTAGAGCTAAGATAAACATAGTATCGCCTAAGATATTAGAGAACTAATTTAAATAAACAGTACCTTAAGCCAATAAATGGGTTTCGGTTTGTTTTCCTAACCTGTAATGAACATAAGAGTCAAATTCTTGTAGTTCAGGACCTTGAATTAACAAACAGAAACTTAGAGGGAATCCACACAATCTTAATTAGACATGGCAACAAACCTGCCCTCGCCAGACCCGGCCGCCCCTGCCCCGAGTTTAAAGGGGAAAAGCCGATTTAACCGGGTGCGGATGCGGGTGCGGGTGTGGGGGAAATTTGAATTTTTAGTATGGGGCCGGGTGCGGGGGATGCTTACACCCGCCCCCGCTTTTTAAAATTTTCTTTATTAAATTTAATAATCTTATTTCCATAAGCACCAACCTATTTTAATATATTATTACTCTTTAAAAACATATTTATTATAATTATTTTGCTCTTTTGAAAAAAATTTATTAGATAAATAATTATTAATATAATTATTGTGTTTTTGTTGCTATGAAAAAAGTGAAAAAATATGCATTTTCTTAAATATTTTATAAAAAATAAAGTTTTCGCAAGTGGGGGCGAGGTTGGGTGTTAAATTTTTACCCCCGATATGGTTTGGGGACGGGGGCGGGTGCATGGAAGCGGGGGCAGGGATACTCAAACCCGTCCCCGATCCGCTCTATTGCCATGTCTAATCTTAATCATTCGTTATTGATACGAATCCGCAAGTATACGGTTATATCGAGTAGTAAAATACTATTGATCCATAGAGAATTAAAGTAATTACCGATTTTGTTTTTAGTTTTTGATTAGCTGAAAAGATCACGTTGGTTGGTTTTATAATTGTTTTATTAAAATTCAGATTAAAAGACGTCATGGGATCATTGGTTTCATCATAAAACCAAATCATAAACATTCCAAATCTATTTCTCCATCTTATGTTAAATTCTTTTCTAAAAGCAAGATTCTCTTGGGTAATTTATGTTTTCTCTTGAAATACATAAATATATCTCAATAACAACTAAGTCTGGTCAGTTATTATTGAGACCCTTTAAGCTCAAATCTTATTGCCTCAAAACATCACAAAACTATTCATCTTGGGTGTTCCCATCAAGTTTTGTGTTGTCTTGTCTAATTCTTGTTTGTTCCAATATCGAACTTCACTTTTCAGTCCTTCGTTTGATATTTGAAATGATGAAATAACAACAATTAAACTTCACATTTCGGTCATTTGTTTAATACTTGCTCATGAGTTTAAAAACAATGAGATTAGATTAAAAAATAGAATTTAAACAAAATAGATATCTAGACTTGGTTTGAATAGGATTAAGTCATTAGACTATTCCAACAATCCAAAAACTATAAGGTCTACTCACTCATGATCATAGTAGACAAAATATTAAAGTAAAAAGGCATAGAAATCAATTGCATAAAAATTGCATAAAGATAAATGACTGAATATAAATTGCTGGAATTGTAAAGAACAGAAAAGTAAATAGCAAGAATGTAAAAGTGCAGAAAAAGTAAAGAAAATGAACTTAGAACAAAATGTAGAACTTTGATCTCACTATATGAAGTTAACAAGCATTATAAGATCATTAAAAGTCTCATGGAGGACCTATTTATAGCCTAGAACCTCAAGACAACGCATTAAACTCGAATTTACAAGCTTTAAAATAGGGAAAATCAAAGAGTTTTGTAACAGCTCAAGCTAACAGCAAAAACACACAGTCTGCATAGCAGACCGTGCACTTTTCAGCTTCCAAGTGTTAAAAATGGACAGTCTGGAAGGAAAACGCATTGTTTGGTTCCAGGGAGAAACGCACAGTCCGTGCACTTGCAAAGACAGACCTAGCGTTTTGTTTTTCAAGTTTTTCACCCCTTTCTGTTCCGAATTCAGCTTAGGTGTCTTCATGAAAGTTGTAGATATGGATGCCAGCTTTCATCTGCCTTTCGTTTGACCCCATTAGGACACCTACAACTTATGTTATGATCAAAATACTACACATGGATCAACATAGACAGCACGGACCGTGTGTTTTTTCAGGTATTCATTTTCTTGCTTTTCTTCAATTTCTCTGGTCCTACCTTAGCCAAATTCTCTCATTTATTTGTTACTTGGTGATTTGTTTTACAAGTTATTGATGGAAAAAACCTCAATTTTATGCATTAATGTCATTTATGCTTTACATGCCTTACTCATCCCTTTTGTGCAGGAATATACAAGCAAGGATAAAAAAAATAGCCAAAGTTTACAAGATTTCGCTATTAGCGAAGTAACATCAGAAAGGTTTGGCCATTAACGAAGTTTTAGCGAACTTCAGGAAGCATAATTGAAGAAATTCGCTATTAGCGAATATTTCGCTGATAGCGAAAATTGTCCAAAGAGTGTTCACCATTGGCGAAGTTTTGGCAAGATCAAAGAAATCCAACAGGATAAGGGCCACGTGGAGCCACCCTATTGGAGCAGAAGAAGATTTCCTGCATTTCGCTAATAGCGAAATTTCGCAGAGACAGCCCATATAAATAGTTTTCTCTTCTCTTTCCAACCATTCCATTACATTTTTATTACATTTTTCTGCTTTTTAGAGAGAGACTAGAGCTTTTCTAGAGAGAGAAACACAAAGCAAGGTAGTTAGGAGTAGATTCAAACCAAGATTTATTGAGACATCATGAATCTAGGCATGGAATCTTCATCTTTTCTTCATCCTTTGCAAAGCTATCATAGACATATGTAGCTACATCTACCCTTGTGGGTTTTGAGGTATTCAAACAAGCTATTATGTAAACTCTTGATCTTTTAATATATGGTTCTAGTTTATTTATTCAATATTGTTGTTATTCTTGTGTTTAATGCTTTACTGAGATTCAAAATGATATTGGCAAATACTTTTGGGTCTAAGAAATAGAATATCAGTCTATCTTAAGTTTTCATTCTAGACATAGATGTGAATATTTGATAGTCACTTTTAATCTAGAACTTAATGCTTTTGGGTCGTTTAATAGGTTGGGAAATCGTCGATTAAACGATCCAATCGACTTTGTTTGGGAAATTGACATCTAACGATCCCTTAGGAATAACGATATCATTTGGACACGAATGATATTGTTGAGTGATTGTGATAATATTGTTTAAAAAGCTAGAATCCGTTATTTGATCGAGAGATTGCAGCTATTACGCTTGGTTGATATCTTTAACCCCAAGCGAAATAGCCCTATCTCTTCTCGCTTTACTTTTATGTCGAATAGTTAAAAATAGTTTTACATAAACAAACAATTTATACCCAAACACTTAATGTGATAAATGATGTTAAAATGCTTAAGATATACACAACTCCTTGCGGAAACGATCTTATGATACTTACGTATAAATAGTCTATGACATGTAAAAATCTTACATCAAGCATTTGTAATAAAATAGCTCTAAACTAGGATTAAAACTAACAATACTTTATTGAATTTGAATGCTAAAAACACGACAAACTACGACTTATGAGTTATCATTCTAATTAAGTCTTAACTTAATTTTATCTTTAAACCAAACTTTTATGACCCCTAAATTTACTTTTGAATAAATACTAATTAATAACCTATCAAAAATACACAATCCATGTGGAGATAAACTAATAAATTTTATTAAATTGATGACGATTTGATACACTTGTCAAATGTTTGTCAAAAAGCAATCTTAGTGTTTGTGTCTCTAGTCTTTTTATCTCTTGTCATTTATTTGATTGTGCTGAATCACTATTTATTGGACTGTTTAATTTGATTGTCATAATTTGTTGTTGTAATCGCGACAACGAGTTTGATTTATTTGTTGTTGAATGCTAACTAGATGTAGGCTCAATATCCTCTAAAAGTTTTATTTGGTTTTGGATTTCCAAATTATTGAATTTTGGATTTCCAAAATCAATTTTTAAAAAGAATTTTCAGCCACCGAAGTTATTACTGGGTTGAGTAAGGATCATGTCACTCTCTTTAAGATGTTTCGTGACACTACTCAAAAATTGTGCAAGCAGACTATCAACCACATCTCCTCCAAGATAAAACAACCCATCTACAAGTATCTCAAATTCCTACTACTCAAATTTAATACTGAAATAAATCAATCATGGTACTATGACCACTCTACCTATGGTACTGCGAACACTCAAATATGATGCTATTGTCATTCTAAACTCTAACTTCTCCAAAATACTTAAAAACACTCCTAATTATGTATGGACATTATATCTCGAAAGATATTATCTTAAGAACACTCCTAATTTTGAAGGACATAAAAGAAAGGGGAGAAGTGGCTCGGATATGCATCAGTCAAAAGAGGGAGAAGAGAGAAAGAATTTTCGATAACTTAATAGAATTCATTTGTGTGTGGAATGAACTATGCAAACTTTAAATTTATGGTGATAATTCACAACTCATCCGCGAGAAACTTTGGGGAAAAGTATCACACGTATTAGATCGAATACAAAAATATTTTAGATTGAGTACGGAATATTTTAGATTGAGTACCATACTTTTCAAATAATGTTTAAATTAAATATTATTTCAACAAAACTTTTCGGATAATATTTAAATATTATTTAATTTAACATAAATATATTTTCGTAAGTGTTCACTCCATTCATATGTGTGAGAGTTCTCAAGTAGCAATTGACATTTTATCTATTCTACCGATTTGTAAAAAAAATAAAAAATCTATTCTACCGATTTTTTTACCCTAGCTCAGCCTTTTTAGTTATGATCTCTAATCGGGTCTCTATCAAATTGTAGTTCAACTTTTTCTTTGTAAGGAATTTTTTTTTATTTTTTATAAAAATTATTTATTTTAACAAAATTATTTCCTTATAAAAAAAAGTTCAAAATAAACAGATAGACCGTCGTAAAAAAAAAAATTGACTGAGCCCAAACAATAACAGAAGATCTGTTACCCTCATTGCACAACCAAAAGTAGAAGAACACAATTCCACCAAAGAATTGAAGAAAAACAGCCACAAAAAGTAAATAGGCAATTACCTCCTTGAAATTGTAAATTTCGTCAATTATCCTCCTGAAATTAACAAAATTTCAATTACCCTCTGAAATTTCGCAACGTTAATCAATTTACAACGGTCCTAAGAGAATTCACACTCATCACTTTGAGTTTACCAGACTTGGGCTTAGCATGAGTACCAATAAGGAAAAACAAAGTCACAATTAAGGAGTGTGCACCACCTTCACAAGACAAGAACAAGATTAGTACATAATTATATGTGAACTAATTTTCCTGTATAAAACACGACACAAAGCCTTTTTTTCATTTTGATACTAAAACAAGGCAAGAACCTTGGAGCATAACTCACACTTCATAGAATAATATAAAGCTTTCCATTTCCCAAATAGTTCACATGGTCTAAGATTTAAGGTCTATGCATTTTCCTCTAATATAAGTACAAAACTTCAGGGAGATATTTGCAAAACGCCATGTTCACTAACAGAAAAATTTGACGAAGAGGTAAATTGATTAACATTGTCAAATTTTAGGGGGGTAATTGACGAAATTTACAATTTCGG
>Ga0228710_1008749_pt1 | contig 14382 bp, 9 predicted proteins | sample MedpolnodulmetaG_FD_177995 | JGI IMG/M metagenome (GOLD analysis project Ga0228710, IMG submission 177995) | Root nodule microbial communities from Medicago polymorpha collected in Santa Monica, California, United States - pink nodules | ecosystem: Host-associated > Plants > Roots > Nodule...
CCATAATCAATCAGTACAAAATCAACTCTTACAAAAAATATCTAAACAACATTTTTCATACAAATCACTTATGTTTTGAAGGTATAAACACAAATCATTTTATGTTTAACTCACTTTCAACCATAATCAATCAGTACAAAATCAACTCTTACAAAAAATATCTAAACAACATTTTTCATACAAATCACTTATGTTTTGAAGGTATAAACACAAATCATTTTATGTTTAACTCACTTTCAACCATAATAAATCAACATAAAATCAATTCTATTAAAACCAGTTTTTGCCTCCACACAACCAAACACAACACTAACTTTTATTGGTTTCTTAACCACCAAACAACTTTTCTTTAGTGATTACCAATGTTAGAGCAATTAGAGGCATGCACACGCGCACACACACATGGTCTAATACAAGCAGTAGATGTTTAGATCTCTTAATCATTTTATCTACAAAAAATATATAGAAAATGCTTAAATGTACGACAATAATGTTCGTACAAAGCACACAAATGGTTATAAACTTTCATTTAATTTCTTTTTTAAATTTGATTTTACATGTTAGTTTCACATGTATTTGTTTTATGAGAGAAATGACAAACATCTTTCTCTTTTGGTGGTGTTTTTACAACTCAATCTTTTGCTTGTTTGTCAAAAGGTGAAAATAAGTAGTAGTACCCCAAACCCAATATATTACCACCGGCACTAACATAATATGTCTTCTCTATATTTTTTATTTATCATGGTTTATCATTTATTTTAAACACACCAACCATTTACATAGAAAATCATGTGTTGATGAGCTTGTCGTGCGCTTTCATGTGGGAGACTGTGTCGTGCTATATAGCACCACCCAAAATATATACAATATGAGTATCAAAATATATAATCGATGCGACAATACATCATCTCTTATAAAATATAGGATATGACATGTTTAGGATACATATACATCAAACAGAAAAAAATCACAAAATACTACAAACACAATTTTAAAATATAAATTTTAAATAAAAATAACCAGTGAAAAACATATAGTAGTTGAGAAAAAAATAACCAGTGAATCTCATATTTCACAAAAACATTTGATGAAATTAAAGAAATCAAAATTGAAGAATAAAACTTAAGAAAAAAAAGACATTGATTGGATCTTTTTATTTCATACTATTGATTGGACTATGTGTGTTACTATCAACATAGTAGTTGAGGAGGCTTGCACTTAAAATATATACAAAAAAATAGAGATTTTTGCCGAAGAAAAAGAAAAACAATGCATGAGGTAATTGGTGTATCCAACAACACATATCTTACGTGGGATACATATTTGACATGTTGTGACGAGAAAATTGATGTATTCATGCATGTAGTATGATCCGAGTAACCTAGTAGCTTAGCTCCTTTAACCAACAAGGTTTAAGAACTCTAATAAATTTCCACTCCAATGGTAGACTCCTAAGAACTTAAAAATGAATCTCATGTTTGACCAAATAACTCTAAAACATCATCTCTGAACTCATTCTTATAGATGAACAGTTCTAACTTCTAACATATGGTCATTATTCTTCAATAATAAATAAGTTGGTTCAAGTTCTTAAACTTTTTTTTAAGGTAAGTTCTTAAAGTTAATAACTCGTTTTAGAAACCTCTTGAAGTATTTCTCAAAAATTGTTATGCTCTTAAAACTAATGTGACATGGCATCGTTTGACCTGACTTTTTTACCGCCTAAAAGCTTCTTTAAAACAAAGTTAAAATTAAGGGCTTTAAAAAAGAAGTTAAAGTAGTTTGGTTACTTATTTTTTTTTTAAAGTTTTAAAGCTATTTTTAAGTTAAAAGTTGTTTGACAAAATATTGTACAAAACTTTGAATTTATTATGAATAAAATAATAAATAAAAAAATGTTTAAAGTATTTTGTTTTTATTCAATAAGTACTTAATTGATATTGTGTTTGACCTACCTTCTCTTAAAATTGTAGAGAACTAGAAAAAAAACGGGGTCAAACCCTTAATACTACTTATAAAAATAAGTTAACTTGTCAGAGTGTTCACCTTGGAGATGATTTAAGAGCACCTACAGTCTATTACTCTATTATCGGTGGCTAAAGTGAGCTTCATAGTACACTGTGTACTATGAAGGAATCCTCTTTTTTTTTTTCTTTCTATAAATTCAAGAATTCATAATGAATCCCACAATTTATGTAACATTGTTTAGGACGAGTTATTTCAACAAGCAATTGTTTGTGCAAGGTGCACCACGGCACATCAATCTTCACATGTGGTAGAACAGGTATTTTTTTTCTACTTAAATAACTCTCTGAGATTATTGTTGGAGCTGCTCTAAGTTCCACTTAGCCACACAAACTCTAAAGATAGCGAGCTTCTCCCTCAAAAACCAAGCTTTCTGTGCAGAATTGTGCATGCACACTAATGTCAATGCAGCAAGTTTGCCACAAGATCCAACTTTCTGCCATTGATGAGAAAACATTCCAAAATCTAGGCAAATTTCAATACTGTTCTAAATCAGTTAGGGTCCAATTTGACATTCTACATCCAATTATGAAATTGAATGCTACTCAACCATTCTCACAACTATGATGCAAGTATGCAACACATCAAAGGAGACAAGGATTAGGAGCAGAAAATGAAAGGGACGGAACGGAGATTGAGACGCTAGCAAAGAAGAGCACAGAGGGACGGAGGGTTTTAAAAAGGAGAAATACTTAAATGAATAAATATGTAATTTTTAAAAACGTCAAAATTAGTGGTGTAAAATGTGCCTTAAAAATTCCCTTAAAGAAGAATATATACTTCCAAAATTTAACATGGTCTTTGAAGACTACATTTGAAATGTCTTCGAGGCATAGCATTGCGAGGTCAACCCCTCATTCTTGCTACTGGGTTCTCATGATACAATCATTTTCCATTTACTCAGGAAGAAAAAAAATCTGTTTTCACTTTCCGTAGCAGCAATCAACCAACCATATTACTCTGTACCGAAAGATCAACCATATTAATTCAAGAAACGCAAACTATGGACATTATAAGTATGATTTGGGCATCACTATGAAGTTACTTTTATTTCATGCAAGCATACTATAAAAAATGCAAAACGTTGTAAAGGGCAATAACCTTAGAAGACCAGGTCCCAAACAGTTTTACTTCCTCATTTATCCGCATAATCACTAGTGGTTTCAAATTTATCACCCGAAAAATAATGCATTTTCAAATCAACAAGATTTAATATATTGTCCATATTCTCTCATATAATGTCCATATTTTCTGTCTGAATTTGCATCAGACAGTGAGCAAAGGGACAGTTGGCCCTCACATAAATTCCTACTTAGCTTACAAGTAGTTTTAAAAACCTAATATTCACAAATTTTTCATAAATAATAATATTAACAATTTAACACAAGTTTAGAAATAAGATCATATGATGAGCTGAGTAGCACCGAAGAGTACCACTAACCAGAAGATCCACGATTCAAACCCTCAGAACTAACTAAATTACTAACATACATTTGCCTATTAAAAAAAAGTAGATCATATGTAGCAGATTGCATGAAGTCACGGGCCATTATCAAAAATAAATCCACCTTGCCAATTTATTATGATTGGAGATTATGTTTACCAAATCAATGTTCTTCTTGAAAAGCATATTCAAATGACACAAACATAAACCACTTATGAGCATGGTGATTAAGGCTTAGCATATTTGACTATCAAACCATTCCTCTCAATCTCTTAAGATGATTTAGCAATCAAATATATTATAAGATACGTTAGCTGAAACAATCACCAGATATTATTATGGATAATTAGAATATTCAAGAAAGAGTGTACTTAAAGCTCAGAATCTGTGTGACAAAAATATGCCGGTAAAACCTAATTGAGCACAAGACTGAAGCTTAATGGTAAAATCTAATAATGAAAACTTACAAAGATTATGTCCAATTGATAAAATTATATCAACTGCAACTAATGCCTAAGGTGGCAGGCAAACATTTAAATACAGCAAGGAATCTTCAAAGAAACCTTACCCTCCAATTCTAATTGGAACCTTTATCTTTGCCTTCATCAGCAACAGCATCAGAAACCAAAGTCATAGGTCTCTGATCAATAACTTCATCAATAATCCCAAACTCCTTTGCCTCTTCAGCAGTCATAAAGTAATCCCTATCCATATTCTTCTGAATTACGTCAAGTGGTTGGCCAGTGTGCTTGACGTACAGCTCATTTAACGCATCCCACATTCGAACAATCTGCTTGGTATGAATTGCAATATCCTTTGCCTGGCCACTGTACCCACCAGAAGGCTGGTGAATCATGATTGTAGCATTCGGAAGAGCACGCCTCTGACCCTTGGCACCTGCACACAACAGAAGAGAACCCATGGACGCAGCCTGACCCAAACAGATTGTGTTGATCGGAGACCGAATGTACTGCATAGTATCATATATTGCAAGCCCTACACACATTACAACCAGCAACACCAGTTGTCAGGATCACAGTCCAACTCAACAATTTGTCAGCTGGCAGTTATAGGCAATTGGTAGTTACAAGACATATAGTCAATTAGCTATACATTGATAATGAACTTTTACATAAGCACTGTTATTCCAACAGATTCATGACCCATTACATCAAGGCTGCATTTGGATTGACTTGTGAATAGTTATTTGGACTTATCTAAGAGCACAAGCACTAGTGAACTATGAAACACTGTATAGACACGGATAACAGACACACCACTGATACTGACACTTCAACACTGATATACTTTGAGGAAATTGATTAATTGAGTGTAATCACACACGACTTAGGTCAAAAGTGTCGGTGCTGCATAGCTTGTGAGAGTGTTTGAGTGATCTTAAGAAACATCTTATGGCATATTGATAAGTTGTTTTCAGCTAATTTTGATAAGTCATACATGATATCTTAAAGAATATAACTTATAGCTCATATAAAAAAACTTGACTAAGTTTTTTTTCTAAGAAACTGGGCCGGGTTACAAAACTGGTTTGTGAGAGATGTCTCACAATTATAAACACATTTTCAGCTTATATCTCATAAAATGTGGAATTTTCAACAAACTTAATTAAGTTGCTTATCAAACCAGGCTCCAAAGTAAATCTCAGGACAAGAATACCATACATATTTAACAGGTAAAAAAACAAACGGGTTTTATGCATGAAGGCATCGATAAGTAATGGATTATTGGGATACATCAAAATAGGTTATCAAAAATGAGATTTTAACGAGATCTAAGCAATTAAACAGACATAAAATACGATAAAATGCTAATTAGTTATGCATTCATTCAATTGTAATTAACTCGTATGGAAACACTATTCTTCCAAAAGATTCATAACTTGTTACAACAAGGCTGCATTTGGATTTACTAGTGAATATTTTATTTTGTTTTATCTACAAGCATAAGTACCTGCAAGAGTGTCTAAATGATCTTAAAGAAACAACTCATTACATGTCAATCATTTGTTTTCAGCTAATTTTGATAAGATCTCCACGATATCTTATAAAAACAGCTTATATAAAAAACATTTTACTATATATTGTCTCTGATTGTAGAAATAAATAGTCACTTATATGATAAGCACTCTCTTAGAGATTCATTGATTCTAGAAATAATAACCACTTACATGATAAGCGCATTCTTAGAATTTGGGTTGGGTCTCTAACTTAAACCTACAAAACTGGCTTGTAAGGTGAGACATGTCTATCACTTATCACTTATAAGCACATTTTCAGCTTCTATCTCATCAAGGCCCATTTGGATTGGCTTATTTTTGAGCTTATGCAAATAAATAAGATTTTAAGTATTATTCATAAGCTTGTCAAGGTAGTTTATAAAAACAGCTTCTGAAAATACAATTTTTGTTAATGAGAACTTATGAATTAACATAAAAGCTTATTTATTTGCATAAACTATTTTTCATAAGCTCAAAAATAAGTCAATCTAAAGTGGACATTGAAACGAAACGAACTCCAAATGTGGCACTTTCAACAGCTGAATTAAGTTTCTAATCCAAACAGGTTCCAAAGTAAATCTCAGGACAAGAATACCATACATATATAACAAAAAAACACAGGTTTTACACACAAATGCATTAATAATTAAGCGATTATTGTAATTCCCCAAAATGGGTCATCAAAAAATAAGATTTTAATTCGATAAACACGGTTAAACAGATATAAAAAACAGTAAAAAAACGTAATGGGTATTTGAACTACCTGCAGTAACAGCACCACCAGGAGAATTGAGATACATGTTGATAGGTTTGGAAGGGTTTTCAGATTCAAGAAACAAAAGCTGAGCAACAACAACATGAGCAGTATCATCAGAGATAGGACCATTGATGCAAACGATGCGTTCTTTGAGAAGACGAGAGAAGATATCGTAGGCTCTTTCTCCTCGTGAAGAAGTTTCTATCACCATTGGGATCAGACTGTATGCACGATTTCTGCATGGTGAGAATGAAGATTTTGTTCCGTTGAACAAGGTTTTTGTGATTCCCAATAAGCCTCGCATGGTGGTTCGTCGTAAAATCGCTGAGATTGGGTTTTTTTGGTGTTTGTGATTAGGGCTTGTCTTGCCAAAACTGTGAAACTGTAACGCAACAACTGACAGGTTTTCTCATTCCTAGATTTCCCTTTTCGTATATTGTTTTTATTTTATTTTTTGGCTGGAAAAAAATCCTATAATGTTTTTGTCAAAAATATGTTGTTTTTATCATTTTAATTTCAATTCATTTACATCAATGTGATTAAAAAAATATTTTAACATTATAGTCCATTATTAATGTTTGGTAACAAGAACACTCGAATAAAATGCCAAAGAATCTCGTTCGACTTTAACTAATTTTCAGTTTGAATTCAGTTACGAGACTATAATAATGTTAATTTTGTGAAGGTGAGATATGTCATTCGGTGATTATACCAAGCTTGAGCAATTAGTCTATATTACAGCGCAAAGAACATCCGATCATAAATAAAATCACTTTAATCATATCTAATTTAAAAATTATATGATCCAATTGTTTGTTTCTTCAATTTTAATTTTTTGGTGCTTATTCAAAAAAAAAAAAAAATTTTGGTGGTCTAACCCTTTTATTTCTATTGGCTATTCCACATTGTTATATTGTTTTCGTCTCGTTTCCTAATCGTTTTTATCCCCTTTTAGGCACATAATGTGCTTGATTGGGGTGACTTCTAAATATATAGTTTTTGACTTCTTAATTAAAAAAAATCATAGTAATTGAGGTGTCTATTTCTTTTAAGAAACGAACATGATCTCTACTCACAAATTCCATTCCAAAAAATTCAATCAACAATCAATAATGAACATCCTTATTTAGGCTTTAATTCCAATATTATACACACTCAATCCTGTTTCTATATAGTAACTCTGTTGTAGTCTTTACCAACAAACTACCAACATCTCTGATCACATAAAGAACTTTATATATGTTCCAAATATGAAACAAAAACTACAAAAAAATAAAATAAAAATCAATAGTTGCATCATTAATCATCATCATAATTATCAATTGATTTTAACCAATGATCAAATCCAAGTGTTTTTGAATTTCAGCTGCATCCCTCCTATAGAGGTTAACTTTGATTCCATGCTTCATATACATAGTTAAAGCAATCTTTGGCTCCACAGGGTGATTCTCCACCACCTTCACATGATATCTGTATATGATACTAGCAGCAACATATTTCATTTGATAGTATGCAAAATCTTTGCCTAAACATAACCGAGGTCCACCATTGAATGCTGTGAATTTGTACGCAGATTCACTCATAAAACGACCATCTTTCAACCATCTTTCTGGTTTAAACTCCCTGCAGTCTTTTCCCCATATGCTTTCCATTCTTCCCATTGCATAAATTGCATAGATCACTTTTGTACCTTTTTTTAGTATTGTTCCATCTGGGAATGTATCATCCTCAACTACCTATAAAAAGTCATAGTATAATTAATTGAACATGTTCAATGGTTGTTAACAGTTGCATGCTTCCACCAGGTGCATTTAATATGACTTTGAATTGTGTGAGATGTTCTACTTGTAATTGACAGATTTTCCAGGTTGGTGTTTTCCTTATTTCCTATACAATTTGACTCTTCTGCATATGTGATTGTTTTTAGATTTTCAACACAAGACAACGTTTGACATTTTCATTTATTATGATTATTTTATCACATGTGCCTTGATTACAAGGTGTGATTGTCACAGAGGATTAGTTAGGTAAACAGTGGTTGACAAAATCCACTTTAAAGTATTTTATTACTCCTCTTTTTTATAAAAGGAGTAGAGATTAAAAGTTGATAATTTTTTTTATAGGGATTAAAGAGATCTGTAATATAAAAACACAATGAAAATACATGTAACTGATAAAAAATATTGGTTGTAACTTTCAAATTTGAATATGACAGGTAAACAGAAACAATTTTTTTCTTAAAAATCCACAATTGAAAAGGAATAGAGAGCAACTAATCAAAATTGAAATTGATAGTAGTGAGTGACATACTAGTATGGGATTATAATGAAAATGAAATGATGTGACAGAAACTGAAAAATTACCTCCTTGTGATCAACAGGAACAGAAGGGTATAATCTGAGAGTTTCAGATAAACAAGCATGCAAATAGTCCATCTTTTTAATCTCTTCAGGCCTAAGTATCAAGGAATTTTCAAATTCTTCCTTCTTTATATCATTCCTCTGACTCACCACCTTGCATATCTCTTCTAATATCTTCTCCTCCACTTCATGATTCTGATCAAGTAACCAAAAAAACCAACTCAAAGCCACAGAAGAAGTGTCTCTCCCAGCTAGTATAAAATTCACACATATATCCCTCAAGAACTTATCTGAATAAGCACTTCCATTCTCATCCTTCATCTTCATAAAAACAGTTAACAAATCTGATCTTTGTTTCTTTTCATCAACTTCCAAAGATAGTTCTTTTTTTCTAGTTCTTATGACATTCATTGCAAATTCATCAACCCCTTTAATTGATTTCTTGAGTTTTCTTTCTACACCTAAGTTCAGAAGCCTCATGAATTTCCAAACACACGTAGGCATGACGAAACGAAGCACCGTGGCTTCTGTTGCATCCTCAAAGGCTTTTGCAAATGGTATCTCAGGAAGTTTTTGGCTCAGACAACCAGGATCAACACCAAAAGCTATCATACAAACATTATCAAAAGTTAGTCTTAAAAGAATGTCTTGAAGATCTGTGACAACCATTTTATCAACTGATTCATCTAAAACAGGTAAGAGCCTTGAATGAACAAGCTCAAACAAAGAATCAGTTGTTAAATTTCTGAACTTGGTTGAATGAAACTCGATGCTCGCTGTTTTTCTTTGTTTTTGCCATTTTTCGTCGTCTGCACTGAATATACCATCTCCAAGCAAGTCTCTTACCATGTTTCTAAAGTAAGTTCCTTTAGGGAAGTTAATGAATTTGGTTTTGAGAAGGTGTTCGAGGTTTCGAGGATCAGAAGTGACTATGCAGTTGAGGCTGCTGAAAGAAGGACCTTTGAATCTAAAAGTTCCATTTTGTTTGTTAAGAATGTCTGTGATCCATTCATACAAATTAGTCCTCAGACCGTTGATTAAAGAAGGTAACATACCAAGAAAAGGCCAAATAGGTAGGCCATGATGTTTTTTTTGTCTAAGAGAATGAATGACTATGAAGAGAATGATTGCAATGAGAATTTCTAAGATTTGGATGTCTTGTAAGAGGGAGAGACTAATGGAATAGACCATGTTGAAGTTGAAGCTTGCGGCGGCGAGAGGGGAGGAGGAGGAGGAGTTGGAGGAGGTGAGGTTGAGACTTGATGATTTGGTCATGGTGTTTGAAAGATAGGGAATGTGAAAATGCATGTTTAATCAGTTTGTAGGGACTAATAATAATGTGTTGGGCATAAGTCATATATGCATGTTAGTTATATCATATGAGGTGTGTTTTCTTGGCGTGGTTGATTTTACATAAGTGGTTTGATTTGGTGACCTGAAATGTTTGCAAGTTGGGTATTGATTTGAAGTGTATCCGAGGAATAGTTCATTTTGGGAATGTTTGCTTGTTAGTACAGATTATGGTAAAAGGAATTTATGTAGGGTGAAGGTTTGAGTGTCAAATAAGAGTTTGGCAAAGGGATTTGTAGGGTGGATTGGATTGGAGGATGAGAAGTTGATGAGGCGGATTACCTATAAGTAGGAGTATGTTTGCAAAATTCTAGTCTAGTGTTACAAGTTTCTTTATGATTATTGCTTATAAGTATGAATATTCATTTGTTTGTTTTAAATATATAAAATCATTATAAATTTTAAGAGAATGTTAATGAGTGTTTTTATAGCATCTTCAATAGTGTTTTTATTAAAAGATTGTTTAAGTATGTGTATATAATAACGTCAAAAAAAAAAGTACATGTGTATATATCATTTATTTATATTTTTTAATCGTAATATCTAATAAGTAATCACTGCAACTGTAATCAGGAAAAAACTACTCAATGATCTCGTAAATAATTTTATATTATTTTCATGGCATTTATGAAATGTTAAATTATAAAATTATGAAATTTATTTCCACAACTTTTTTTCCAAATTTTTTAATAATTTTCTTATAAGCAAAATTAAATGCATGCAGTAAAAAAAATGAAATATTTAAGGTTGACACGTGACATATATGTACACGGTGTGAACTATACTTTTTTTTATGCATTTGGTAACAAATCTCTGAAGGTAAATATTTTATTTTAGGCTTAATAGAAGTTTTAACCCCCTAACTTTCTCAAAGTTGCGATTCCATAAAAAAAACTACAAATTCGCCCCCTAAGTTTTGCATTTGTGGCAGTTTTTACCCCAAGGTCAATTTTGACTCGATCTATGCTGACGTGACACCCTAAGTGAGGTGCCACATGTTATTTTTTTTTACCAAAAATTGGTCTTGGGGGCCAAAACTACTACAGTTGCAAAACTTAGGGGGTGGTTTTGTAGTTTTTTTCTTCTTAAGGGACCAAAATCGCAACTTTGAGAAAGTTAAAGGACGAAACCTGCTATTGAGCCTTTATTTTATTATTAATTATTATTATTAGTATAAACAAAGTTGTCGGGTCCATATACATGCAAGAGAGAAATAATGCTGATTTAAACTTCTCTTCTCAATAGCAATTTCTTATTTAAAGATGTTTTCCAAACATTGGTTAAAACATTAAAATAAGTTTGATTGTGCTCTTATTTTCTCAAAATAATTGAGTTTGTTTAACTATGTACACTATTTACATAATATACATTGTTCATATCATTTTACTGAAAAGTATATTTTTTATTACACGACGTAACTTCTAAAATCGGTTATAATGTTTAATCAAAGGGTCATGCTAACCGATATCAAGAAATTGTTAAAGAAAGAAAAAAGAAAATTTATATTGAAGATAACATTAAAGTCCTACTACTATATTTGATTCTTTAAAAAAATATCATCAGAATGCTCCCTATAATAATGTCATTAATACATTTATTAGCATTTTTCATAGAGTTTTTCCTTGAACAGAGCACTTGTTTGCTTAATAAAGAAGCGTTCCATTCCATTAAGTTAAGGCGATTAAGAAAGCAGTACATTCAATTTAATCTTGGACAAGTGAAGATACGGTTAAAGGAAACAAGAGTCCTATCAAGACACCAACAAATTTGTTATTACCACCATTGCAGAGAATAACTCTAATAACATAAATTCAAGTAAACATTTTGTAAAACTTCTTATAGCGTTAATTTCAATAGTCTACTTAACGTAGTTTATTACCCAATAGATTTATTTATTATCAAACAGAGCATTAGTAGGATTAGGAAGGAAGGGACGTGGATTAGGCGCAAAGGAATGTTGCTCACCTAATATATATGTTATTTCCAAAAGGTTCATGTTACTCAAAGTCAAATGTTCTTGTCTTGACTCCCAACTTGACCACACATTTATTTTATTTCATTTGTATAATAATAGATAGAGTAACGATAACAAATTTTAGCAAAAAAAGAAGGAATGATAGCAAATTATTTAGAACAATTTATCATGATTTAGTTTTCTTAATAAATGCGAAAAGATTTCTTTTACTTATATTTTGAGAATGAGGGAGTATGTAGTGAAGTGCTGAATAGCGAACATTCCGACAATACATACATCAACCATTCATAACAAAAGGAAATGAAATTAGAGTGGGTCATAGTCGAAATACACAGGTTATCGACCAATGATTGTTGTGAGGATGCTATTCATTAGACACATCATTTTTGAATTAATATGTATAATTGCATATTAATTGGTCCTTGCAATTCAACTAAGGAATAAGCGTACTCTACCTCTGTGCAACCTCAAACCACTATTGTACTTTTAGAGGAAGTCTTTGGTGATTACAGTCGTTTAGACACGATATTTAGACACATCAACATATTTGAAAAAAAGTAAAAAGAGAAAAGAATAAATAATTTATATTTTTAAAATGATTAAATGATATGTATTTTGATGTTTGTGTTCCCAAAAAAATCTAGAAATTATGTTTCAAAAATTTCTGAATTAACATTTTAAAGAAAAGTGAAGGTGTATGAGTAAACTTTGGAAGTGGCAAAAGCAAATCCTAGGTTTTGGTACTAGAGAAAATGTTTCAGCCCAAACATATGTTTTTGTCGGAAAAAAAAAACACAGTTGTTTTGGTCGATTTCACAAGCTTTGCGTCAAGGGTGGCTGCCTGGCTTGCTATGGTGGTGATTTTTCTCTGAGCTCTTCGCTTTCAAAGGTTCCAGTTTTACTCTTTTCACCTCTGATTAGTTAATACCAACATTCTATTTTTCTGTTTTACTCGTTAAATTAGTTGTAATGTTCTTATTGAAATTTGAACCTGATGCTGTTGAATTGTTGAGTTTTTTTTTCTTTTCTTTCTATAATAAAAAATGGATTTGGTTTTTTATTTATCTGGTACAATAGTTCTGTGTTTTGAAAGATGAAAAATTATGTTTTATTGAAATAATATTCTTTTGAGGAATATGATGTCACTACATTGATGGGAACATAATAGTTAGGAGAATGAGTTAGGGATAAATATTCTCTCAATTGAGATAATAGAACTGAATGCAATTGGTATTAAAGAGTAGCTCAAACATAGTTTGGAACTTGACTTTGAAAATTAGCTTTGTTGAGGGGCAGCCAATGTTGTCAATGACATATTGCAGAAAATAACAATTTGTTCAAATTCCACCACGATATAGTCTGCTACAGTTGTTATTTGACAACACTTTGTACTAAACCGTGTATCATAGAGCAATAGCGGGTTGTTCAAAGTTCAAACTTCACTATGTGTAGTAGCGCTATTTGACAATACGGGCGGCAACCTAATTGTATCGAGGGAGAAAGGGTTATTAAAGAGGTAGTGTCATGTTGATACGTTACTTAGAAGATGTTTATAGAAATGTTGTGTTTTTTTATTACTAGTAACCTTCTTATTTTTGTCGTTATTTTAGTTTATCTGCGTTTGAGCTCTCCATTGTTTTATATAGCCCAAATTAATTTTCTGCTGATGTCACTTATTTTCTTACTCATGTAGCCACATTGTAACTGATTGTGAGCCATTCTTTTACCTGGCAGTACATTTCCATCTTCTAAAACTATTGTGCGAACAAACATGTGCGGTTGTCAATAGGAGCTTCCTTTTCCCTCAAATCAGATGGCTTTTTTATTTCAGAAATTTCAAGAGGTATCTCCTTATCTTATGCATGAATTAAAAAGTAATTGCTTTTTTGCTGCGAATATGCCAAGATATGAATAAACGACAACAATTATAAAAATGATGTTTTAATCTTGTTGCCCTGATAAATGGCATGTGGTCTCGACTGAATAGGGAAAGCTCATTCAGAGCATAATATCTTTTGTTCAACCAGTAGAGTAAAATCCTCTGTACTAGAAAAAACCTATACGATGGATATCTTTTTATGTTATAGTATTAGACACTGCTTGCAGAAATTAATGTTTTACCATTTCTCTCTGGCTTTAAGCTAATCTAAAGTTTAGTTTTTATATCTGTTGTGCAACCTTTGAAATTTATTACAAAAGTCTTGGTTTAAATTTTGTTTCCAGGCTGTGAAAACCCTTGCAAAAAGTCCCACTTTTGCTTTTGCTAGGGATCCAAGACAACTACAGTATGAAATTGATCTTAATCGTTTGTTCCTTTATACAAGGTAAGTGTGCATCCGTTGTCTGCATTTAAAATTCAAGGGTGTGTTAAACTTGCTTCCCCCCCCCCCCCCCCCCCCTTCTTTTTTTTTTTCTTTATTTTTTTCTTTTTTTTTTTCTTTTTTTTTTTATATA
>Ga0228710_1008750_pt1 | contig 14380 bp, 9 predicted proteins | sample MedpolnodulmetaG_FD_177995 | JGI IMG/M metagenome (GOLD analysis project Ga0228710, IMG submission 177995) | Root nodule microbial communities from Medicago polymorpha collected in Santa Monica, California, United States - pink nodules | ecosystem: Host-associated > Plants > Roots > Nodule...
TAGTGATTTTATTTTTTTTTTTTTTGGTAAGTAGTGTAAATTTATTTTGAAGATGCATTCAGTTACATCTGGTTACATAAAAACTAATAACAAAGTGACATAATAGTAAGATATAAGATCAGTTTGTTATCGTACAGAAGAAACAAGATTTTTAGAAAGCAGAAACCATTTTATGTTTGTTTATTGTAATTGAAATCACTTTTTAAAAAATTAATTATGAAAAATGATTTTTAAGAGAAGCTACTCAAAACAACTTTTCATTTTAACAAGTTTTTAGATTTTTTTAGATTACATATATTTCTAAAAACTTGAAACAAACAGCTGAATTTTTTTAAAAGTCATAATATTTTTAATTTTTGAAAAATAAGCTTTAACAAACAGACTCATAAGTCATAAATAATTAATTTTTGAAAAATTAATTATTTAAGCTAAAACTAATGTTTGCTAAAAAAAAAAGCTAAAACTAATGTTAAAAAATTGAACTAATGGAGGCTAGTCCAGTTGACAAGAAGTTGGCTCATAGCTTTATAAATATTTGAGTTCAACTTTCGTTATCAATATGTGAATTTCATTGACCGGTGATCTATAAATACCTCTATCAACTCTCCTAAGCCTTCAATTATTCACAAAAAATTAGACATCAAACCGGGGAGATTCCAGGTCATGGCTCAATTATTTTAAATCACTCGAACGAAGATGAATCTATAGTCAACCAGTTGAACAGTTCAATTCAATTTGATTTTTAAAACATCTACCAAAACATAAAGCCATCCTTTTGGCAATACCAAATTAACTCTAAGTCCGAATTATATGCCTCATGCAACAATTTATTTTAATCAATTTAATTCTAATTCGAAATAAAAGGTTTTACATTCCAATTTATGATCTGCAATATTGTAATTTCAGCTCAAAATTTTGGACTTCTTTATCTAAGTGCATATCTTGATTCTTTGGGGACCAATTTTTCACATGGTGCAAACTTTGCAACATCAGCATCAACAATTAGACCCCCACCAAGTATTATACCTCAGGGTGGATTCAGTCCTTTCTACCTTGATGTGCAATACACTCAATTCAGAGATTTCAAACCTAGAACACAATTCATTAGACAACAAGGTACAAGAAAAACTTATATTAATTTAATTTTCACACATATTTTTAGGTGGTTCTTAATAATAAAGACATGGTTTACTATGGTTTTATTCTTATTTTTCTTTGTAGGAGGATTATTTGCAAGCTTGATGCCCGAAGAAGAATATTTCTCTAAGGCTTTGTACACATTTGATATTGGTCAAAATGATCTTGGTGCTGGCTTTTTTGGAAACATGACTATACAACAAGTAAATGCTTCTGTGCCAGAGATAATCAATAGTTTCTCCAAAAATGTTAAGGTAGTTCAATATCCTTTCTAAATATTTAACTATTTAGCTAATTTTTTTAAAATGGATTTGTGAATTTACACTACTTCATTTTTAGTGCATGTAAATTAGCAAGTTATAACTACAAATTTATTGATATGTCTTACGGTATAGTTTTCTCATCTGAACCAGCTCAAAAAAATAGTGAGTGCAAGTTATTTTATTTTATTTTTAAAATTGTTCTTCTCCCTTTTAAAATTGCACATTCCCTTGATGGAGCGGGATTAACTCACGCTCGGTATTTTTTAACGTGAGTTAACTCATGCTGGCACTTTTAAGATCAGTTGAACCGACGTTAAAAGTGATTGAACCGATTAAATAGTACCAGCGTAAATGCCGAGCGTGAGTTAACTCCCGTTGGGTCAAGAGAATGAACAATTTTTAAAGAAGAGCAATTTTTTTTATTTTTTTTTTATAGGGACTTGCTAACTTACACCCACTTATTTTACGGTGAGTCTAATTTAACAAGTTATATAAAAAAAAACTTTATAATATACCACAAATGTAAGTTTCTATATACACCCCCTAAAAAAGTGGGGATTAAATTAGCAATTCCTTTAATTTATTATTCTCATTTGATGAACTTGGTGATTCAGGACATATACAATTTGGGTGCTAGATCATTTTGGATACACAACACAGGACCCATTGGCTGCCTCCCTTATATTTTTGTGAATTTTCCATTAGCTGAAAAGGATGAAAATGGTTGTGCAAAGCAATATAATGAAGTAGCTCAATATTTCAATCATAAGTTGAAGGAAGCTGTCATTAAACTTCGTGATGATCTTCCTTTAGCTGCAATCACATATGTAGATATCTACTCTGTTAAATATTCCCTTTATAACAACCCAAAAAAATATGGTAAGTCAAATTATGAGTCCATTTGTTACATTTTATTTTGAGAAAAATAATAGTTTCCTTTTGTCACAACTTTAAAATAAAATCGAGAATTTAAAAAATAATTTAAAAACTGTTTCAAATGAAAGATTGTTTTAAGTAGCTTCAATTAAACATAATTTTCAGAAAATAGTATATTTTTAAAAGCAAACAAACACAAAATAGTTTCTTTTTATCTTTTTCTTACTTAAATCTCTAAAACATAATATCTAAATTATGGAATGACAATTTCTCTTTTTTAATCTATAACAAACGGTTCGTAAAATAATTTTACTCTCACACTCTTATTCACAACCTTGTCATTCACTACTTGAGTTATGCATTGATATGCAGGATTTGAGCATCCCCTAATTGCTTGTTGTGGCTATGGAGGAGAGTATAATTACAGCAGTAGTGTTGGATGTGGAGGAACCATAGAGGTCAATGGTACTCAAATTTTTGTAGGTTCATGTGAAAGACCATCTGCAAGAGTGAATTGGGATGGAATTCACTACACTGAAGCAGCTAGCAAGTTTATTTTCCATGAAATTTCTACTGGAGCTTTCTCCGATCCATCCATTCCCTTGAATATGGCATGCCGCAGAAATTCCACCAAAACATATTGAGCTTTATTTGCTTATTTGATGTAAAAAAATTATTTCAAAATAGTGTGTTCTTCCACATAATACCTTAATATTCCATCTCAGAAGAAATACATTGGGTTAACCTATGGTTTCAATGCCAATTTCATATCCAATAATATCTTTTGCATAAGAGGGAAGAGAAGTGTATATTTTAACGTAAAAGGGGAGGAAAATATAATTCAGGCTTCTTTTAGGACAGATAGATTATTCTACCTTAAAATATACGCTCTCCATACTTGAGAAGAATACAAAGATATGCGGTTCTTGAATTTAAACATACTCATTTATTTATGTAGGTCACTTTGTCTTTTCTTTTAAAAAATAAATATTTTAAAAGAAAATCAACAAAAAAAGTTTGGCAATATGACCCAAGACTAGAAATGAGTTGATTCGAACTCGACTCAACTTGATAAGAATTGGTTCGATTCAAAATTCGACTAAACTTTGAAACAAACTTTTTTCTTTTGGCTTGAGTTCAATTCGTTTAAAGTTCACGGACATCTTAGTTTAGCTCGTTAACACGAATCATATAATTTGAAAGTCATTTTTTTTAAGATTTTTTTTATAGATCTTTTGGCCTTTTAATTCTTTTTAAAAGGCAAATATTAAACTAATATGAAAATTATCGCAAGAATGAAGTGTTTAAATATGCATATGCAAACAGTAGCCCAAAACAAAAATACAGAAACACTCCAAAACCACTCCAGATAACTGAAACAAAAACAACAAAATTTCACATTTAGAATTGCGAATATCTTCAAAATACTCTTTCAAATTGCATTATATATATATATATATATATATATATATATATATATATATATATATATGATCCGACCTGATCAGCAGAACGACGTCTGATGCAGTGAGTTATTGCCCTCATAAGCTTGAAACAGCGAGGGTTGGTGTACCTGCAACCACATAAACACTCCAACACTCAATGTAGTATTTTAAGCTAGACGAGGGTTGAAAAAAATCGTACCTTTGGAGACTATGAAAGTATCCTTATATAGAGTGTAGTCATTGAGCGTTGCCATTTACAATGATGAGGAGCGGTTATAGTCTATTGGTTTGAACCGTTGCTCCATATTGCTGCCAGCTTGTGGAGAGTGAGTCTGACGACAGTAAATGGTCTAATGATGAATTGAGCATGTTTAAGGGCTCTTTGACTGCTACAAGCATATGCATGTGAGCAATCCACAAAATATATAAATAGAATAAGTAAATTACACGATGTAAAAATACACCGTTCAATATCATTTTACTCGATACATATTTTTTAAATTTAATCGTTGGATTGTAAGCTTATGTCAAGTAGATCATCTATGTAAAATAAGTTTATACGTTTTAATTAATGAAAATATGTATTAAGTAAAATAATATTAAGTGGTGTAATATTGGTGTAACATTACATCGATATATATATATACAACTCATGAGTCAATCAAGTCGAACTATATATAACTAAAATTTAACTTATTTACTAAAAGAAATTAATATTCAACTCAAGTTCAATTCATCTAATTCATCAATCAAAGTCAAAGAATTAACTGTCAAGTCGAATTTCAAACTTTGATGAAGTTAACAACCCTACATATGGACACCACTTTTCTTCTCCCTGTCGTGCTATGCATGCTTCCTGTTTCGCACGCTACTGTACTCAACGGATTTGGTGCGCAACTACTTTCTTTTTTACTGCCGCCACTTGCCAATTTAGCATAGGGAATTACTTCTCTTTTATTCTCTCATATCATGGGCCAAACTCATTTCAGCAAAAACTCTATCTTTATTTATTCTTCCTTCTTTTAATTTGTGCGTGGACTCCCACTTACCTAACACAATACTCTTATAAAAAATGTTAACAAGTGTGCTTAGAGTACTTGTTAAAGAGAACGTTTTATCTTAAAAAAAGAAGTATTTGACACATTAAAAGTGAGAGTCCCTATTAGCAAAGCTAGACTTGGTTTCTTCATAATAGAAAGTGGAATAGAGTTAAGTGGTTTATTGTTACTTCCCCTAAGAAATTTGAAGGTCTCTCTATTAGCGAAGCTGGCTAGACTATCTAATATTACTCTTCTTGAGAAGTTAGTTTAGAATGATCTTTATGATCCTCATAAACTTTGGGTGAGAATTTTATCTCACAAGTACATAAAAGTTGGAGACATTTGGAGCATTAAAGCTAAAGGAAACATTTCTCTAATCTGGAGAAGTATATTAAAGACATTGGAAGCCTTGAGACAAGGCTTTCAATTCTGCATCACTGACGGATCCTCCTCATTCTGGTATGATAATTGAACAGGGCTAGGAGCACTTTGTCACTTGGTTGATTTTGGCAACATTTTGGATACTAAATTACAACTTAAGGATTTTAGTTTCATTACATCATGGGATTGGAATAAGCTGATGACAATGGTTTCAAACGAGCTCAACACGATTGTTTATCAGTTTCCCCTACTTTGGCCTTTGATGATAATATTTAGGATAGATGAGTTTGGGGAGCTTCTAAAAAAGAAAGGTATTCTTACTCTACATTATAGAGAGTTGAATGCTAATGAAAGTTGAGATTTGATTTGAAAATTGTCAATTCCGGCCAATGTGCAACATTTCCTTTGGCTTTGCATGCACAATGTGATCTCAATTAACAAGTTTCAACATCACTGCAACTTGGTAACTTCTCATATCTGTCAACGATATGGAACACATGATGAAGATGAGCTTTACTGTCTTATGGATTGTGCTCCATCGAAGGAAGTTTGGCAACAAATATGTAGTGTTAATCATCCATATTTCTTCAACTTTACATCCTTGAAAACATAGTTACAAACTATGTTTACATGACCTTTTGGTAACATGTTTGCAATAACTATTTGGTGGATCTGACGCTTCTGAAATAATTATACTTTTGATGACAAGAAATGGAAAATCCAAAATATCATTCATTTTATAAATACTATGCGTACCGACCTAACTTGTGTTAATATTAATTCTTTTGAGCGCCACATTAATCGTCACATTGTTAAATGGACCCCATCTTAAGAAGGATGCATTAAGTTGAATATTGATGGAAGTTGTGGTGCTTCGGTGACATTGGCTCTGCAATCTACTTCGTGATACAACAAGGGAGATTGAATTGTTGGATTCTCTTCTAACGAGGGGCAGGGGATGCGTTTGTTGCTGAGCTATTTGAGGTTTACCATGGTTTGATGTTGGTAATCAACAACTCTATTCAACGAGTTATTTGCGAGACAGATTCTTTAGAAGTTCTCCATCTTCTTCAACATCCAAATCACTCACATATGCATATATCGACTTAACTAAACAAAAAATAATAATTTAACCATGATACCAAGTCAAACAAAAAAGGCTAGTTTTTTCTTTTCTTTTCTTTTCTTCCAAAAAAGGCTAGTTAATGTTTGAATTCATACGTCTACTTTGATTTCTCGATCAAGTTCATTAAATAATCGTAATGGCACGGCTATAAATTCAAGGTTTTGATAAGCATGATATGATCATATGATAATTCCATTGGTTCATTTGTGCTTCATCATGAAATTCATGGCACCAATTGAGTTTCTAAGTCACATGCCACTTGTGTCTTTGATTGTGCTTATTTTATGTACTACTGCCCCAATATCTGCCACAAATCTTTTTGATTGTCCTGCCATATTTAACTTTGGTGCTTCCAATGCTGATACTGGTGGTTTGGCTGCTGCCTTTCAAGCACTGCCGTTGCCAAATGGAGAGACTTTTTTCAATAGATCAACTGGAAGATTTTCTGATGGTCGACTCATTATTGATTTCATAGGTAGTCCTTTCTTTCTCTATTTCATTTTCTTTCAGCGTATGTAAGGCTTTATTTTTTTAATTACTTTTGAAAAGTGGCTAAAGACAAAGCTGTTGTATCACTTTCCATATTGTAGATAACTACAGTCAAATGACTGTGTGTGGTTCCCCTACAGTAAGAAATATTGCACCGTGGTGTAAATAAGTTCTACACATGCATCTAATATTGTTTTGTTAAATCATTTCAGAAGGTAGAAATATATAACTTATTATACCTCATTAGTTGATGTGGCAACACATCATTAGATACAAGTATAAAAAAATTTGTATATCGACAATATATATAAATTAAACTCTAATTTATCATTAAAAAAATGTAAATACATTCTCAATGTTATGATATCAATGATTATAAAGATAAACCCCTAAAAATAGCACACATTTTAGACAAATGTATTTTTTTTAATATTTGTGTCTAACTTTATACAACGATTAATTTGAAATAGACGGATAACAATAATGAGGCAATTGCCTAAGGCTATGTTTGGGAGTTTGGAGGGGAGTGGAAGAGAGGACTTGAAAATAAAAGAAGATTTTGGAAGAATAGGACTTTAAGGGGCTTAGTTTAGTTTTCTTTATAATACAAAATCCTTCTAATTTAGAAGAACTAAAAAATTGTATTGGAGGAAGGGTTTTGGGAAGGGAGAGAGTAAATTTTTCAAATCCAATATATATTGTTATGATATATTAAAAATAAAAGTATATTAATCATCAGTATTATTTTATCATTTGTTAAAAAAAAAACTCGCAATTTTTTTTGAAGAGTGAAAAATCATTTTGCATTCAAAGATTACATACCAACTAGACATCTATCCATGCGACGCACGGGCATGTTTTGTTAAATTATTATTGATAACTATTATAGTTAAAAAATAGTTCATAATATATTGATGTTGTTTTTTGATAAATAATTGTTTCGAAGATAACACTACCAAGCTGTTGTCGATGTAGATTACTAAAATGAAGGGAACAATTAATAAATAAGTGAAATAGACCACTTAGGACTTAGTTCTAATTCATTTTTGTCCCAAACAAACTTAGTAATAATGTGTGTAACACTCTCAATTAAAAAAATAAGTGAAGTGGGATAAAGGTAGAATATGAAAATTAAATATATGAAAAACAATGCAATTAGTATTGTTTGTATGACAATATATATTTTCACCCTTTCTTATTATCAACATCAAAGAATTGAAAATTTTGATTACAGTAAAATAAGTGTGAATATAGAATAGTTCTTTTGTAGAATCAAATTTAAGTATAAATTTAAAATGCATGACTGATTATCTATTGTTTTGATCTACCAAATTTTTAGCAAGAAATCTTAATACATTCATCGAACAATACTCAATATCTCAAATTTTTATTTAGGTTGTATTTTTGAATAAAAAATGATAAGAAATATTTATTTACTAAATTTACAACAAAGTTTAATAGAAAGGTATGTAAAAAACTAAAGGTGTATGTCATAAGATAAAGAAAACGGAGTAAAAAAAAGATCAATAAAATGCAATTCCTTTAAAGTTAAACTAAATATAATTTTCAACCATATATTTTCATTTTGGAAATAGACATTAGAGAGAGAAACACATATGATTGAGTGTATGAAGATGAAATGTTTTTAAGTTATTGAAGCATCTACTTCTTTATTAAAAGGAAAGTGGGTAGTTTCTTTTTTTAATTTTATTTAATTAATAAAAAGAGAGAGATTAGTTGGAGGGAAATATGAAGTTTTGGGAGAAAAGATCCCCTCAATTTATAAAAATAACTGGAAGATGCTATTTGAAAAGAGATAGACACAAAAAATGAGTGGTTGGTTCTATTATTAAGTGTGTCCCATTATCATTAATTATTTTTTACTTTTTGTGTGTCTTTATCTCTCCAAATGGAGTAAATGGAGAAAGTTATAAATGGAGAGGATCCTAACCCAAGTTGAGATCTAGAGGAAAAATTTATAGGAAGAACTTGTAGGATTATAATTATAAATGATGATAACAAACCCCAATACATCACAATAATATATAGGAACTCACATAGTTTTACATCATGAGCAATGCTAGCAACACTCTTTTGAGCACTCTCTCTAGCACTCACTCTTTTATTGGGTAAAATCATTGTATGTCCCACCACCATATGTGGGTTCCATTTCCAAAGTGTAGGTCCCATTTCCAAAGTGTAGGTCCCACATTGATTTCACCTAATAAAAGAGAGAGTGCTCAAAAGAGAGTGTTGCTAGCATTCCTCTTTACATCATTGAAGAATAATTGCTATATTTATGAAGGATTTTAATTTTATTTAACTATGTATAATTTTGTAATTTCAGCACAGAGCTTTGGACTTCCCTTTCTTAGTCCATACCTTAATTCTCTCGGACCCAACTTCACACAAGGTGCAAACTTTGCAACAGCAGCGTCAACAATCAAAATTCCTAATAGTATTATACCTAATGGAATGTTCAGTCCATTTTACCTTCGAATTCAGTACATTCAATTCAGAGATTTCATACCCAGAACAAAATTCATTAGGGATCAAGGTAAATTTAACATTTTTTTCATTGATTTTTTGTTCTCATTGATATCATTCGGTGATTTTGAGTTTTATTAGGACACAAATTTACCTTTTTTTTCTTCTTAATTTTTCAAATATATGGCCAGGAGGAGTATTTGCAACGTTGATCCCCAAAGAAGAATATTTTTCCAAAGCCTTGTACACATTTGATATTGGTCAAAATGATCTTACTGGTGGTTTTTTTGGTAATGCGACTATACAACAAGTCAATGCTACTGTACCCGATATAGTAAGCAATTTCATAGTGAATATAAAGGTATTTTTTTTTTACAAGAAATATCAAGTTGATCGATTGAACACCCATCTTCAATAAACATTATAATTTGTTGATTTCTCAATTTATTGTTCTCAATTGATGACACTTTTTGGTGCTCTAGAACATATACAGTTTAGGGGCCAGATCATTTTGGATACACAACACAGGACCAATTGGTTGTCTTCCTTTAATTTTGGCCAATTTTCCATCGGCTATAAAGGATAGCTATGGTTGTGCAAAACAATACAATGAAGTATCTCAATATTTCAATTCAAAGTTGAAGGAAGCCCTAGCTCAACTTCGTGTGGATCTTCCTCTTGCTGCAATCATATATGTTGATATCTACTCTCCTAAGTACTCTCTATTTCAAAATCCAAAAAAATACGGTGAGCCAAACCAAGATAACCCCATTTTCAAGTTATATTTGGATTGACAATGAGTTCAGTAAAATTATAGTGACATGGTCATTTTATTGAAACTCCAAATTGTAACTTTTACTAAAATTATAGTGAATCGACATGATTCTAGTAATTATGTTATTAATTTTAAAGCTTCATTACGATCTAGGGTTTGAGCTTCCACTAGTGGCATGCTGTGGCTATGGAGGGGAGTACAACTATAACATTCGTGCTGGCTGTGGAGCAACCATAAACATTAATGGTACAAACACTATTGTGGGTTCATGTAAAAAGCCATCTACTAGAATAATATGGGATGGAATCCATTACACAGAGGCAGCTAACAAGATTGTCTTTGATCAAATCTCTACTGGAGCTTTCAATGATCCTCCCATTCCTCTAAATAGGGCATGTTACAGAAAGTTCACTTGAAGTTAATGAGTTTTCTATATTAATAATAAGGTGAACCCTATCATCAATTACAAAATAAATAAATACTATATTTAGTATATGGTAAACACGAATAAATTTCTTTATATTAGAAATATGTTTTTGCTATTAGTGGAGACACCTATTCCTCTTTTTCTTTCATAAAGTTCACCTTAGAATATATTGGAGTTGTAGGTGGATAAATGGTATAAAAAAATCTCTCTAAATCTTGAGGGTTTTATATTGTATATGGTCCAAAAAATAACTGGTAATGAAACCAAAAAAAAATCAGATAAAAATGATTTGACTTAATTTTTTTGGATATCCTTTTGCAGATTTCACTTCATTCGGATTTTAATTTTGTTTACTAGTAGCATGGGATGTTAATTTATTTATATTTTTTTTATTAAGGATTATAGTGGCTAGAAATTCATATGTGAATAAATCGCAAATGAGGTTTGAACTTTGGTCCTCTATATACCTGTAATGTAATGTCAAATTGCATCCACTTGATGGTTCCCCATATCATCCTCTAACCTCTCTTATATCTTGACACAATTCTGATGTTCCGCCTTTACTTTTGAATAATTCTTGGGTGGACACAAGAATTTGGACCCTCTATTTGGTCACACACACAAAAAAATGGACATGCTATAATCATTTAAAAATTAATGATTATTTAAATGTTATTTTTTCTACTTTTTTCTTTTTATGTGTGTGTGACCAAATAGAGGGTCAAAATCCTTGTGTCCACCAAAGAGTTTCTCCCAAACATATGCCTGTAGAGTTCTTTGGCCCCACTAGATACATGTCCCAATCCTTTAAAGCGTCCACCAAAACCAATCCTAATGTATTTGAATGCTATAAGAGCAGTGTCATATTACAATTTACTATGTCATCCTTTTGTAGCCCAATTTCACTGATTTTGAAAGAAAAAAAAACATCATTTGAATTCCCAATTCCTAGGCACGAGAAATCTATTTCCTTATAAGTTCCTACATGGTTAGATTGTACACCAAATTATGACATGTATCATTATAGGGTGAATGTAGGGACTCACCATCATCCTCTGACTATTGGAGCTACTGATACTCAGATTCTGGCGAGCTTTTGGTGAGCCGCTGAGATGCAATTTCCTGAACTCCACTTCAATGTGGCACACCTCATTCACTTTGATATGAAACACATCACCATTTACCTCCAATATCACCTAAGTACGACCTTCATTTCTCCTTGTAACAACACCTTAACCAGGCTAGATTCAAAGGTTTCAAATCTCTTTATTGCATCTTCCAATTCAACAACCACACATATTTTTCACCTAATCCAACAAATACATCCTCACCCCAGACATATGTAGGAACCCCCTTGAACTAAAGCCATGCCTCTCAGTTTGTTTGCACAAACATCGACACCCACTGAGTAAAGCCTTTAAACCAATGAAACCACCACATCTTGTTTGTCAACAAAGAATCATTTAGTGTTTCCACCGACATAAACGTAAGTATGAGTAAATACCTCCCATAAGAGTCACTATTACTCTCGAGTGTCCTGCAATGATCAAATGTTGTTTGAACGAATATATAGATATATTTGGCAAAAGACATCCCAAAACATATTTCTCCAACTATTACCCTTTATCATTCGAGGTCGAAAACTACAACAACTCCAACATAAAGCTCCCGGGGACCGGAATTGGTGAAGTAACCTATGCAAAAGACTTGCGTATCCTAGAAAAAAAAATTATACTCCCTCTGTCCCTGTATGTAAGCACCATTTGCTTCTAATAAAAGGGTGCTTAGATATAGGGACAGAGGGAGTAGTAGGCCTCACCATCTTTGCTCTTGGTGGAGTTTTTCTCCTTTGTTCTTCATCAAAGTTGAATCTTGGTAAATTTATGTTATGAAAGATGATTGATGAACCAAATTGACCTAGAGATGATTGATGTATTTTGTTCTTCATCAATGTTTAATCTTGGTAAATTTACGTTAAGTTCGCAATATCCAATGTGAATCTGATCTAATTTCTCATATAGGTCCTCCTCATCTTGGACGGATTTGAACCGAACAAAGTCAAACATATCCCCCCCCCCCCACCTATCTCCTTTCCTTGGTATGAACACATCAATCAGTGTCCCAAATTCGTTGAACCTCTCCCACAACGACTCAGATGTTGACTCCTCTAGAAAGTTGCAAAAGTAGATAGTAGATTTTTCAATCCTTTCCCTCACAGAGCCAGAAAGCTTTCTACGCTTCCTCCGCCTTTCTGTTGGCGAACTCATCTTGAACTAAAAAAAAGAATAGCAAATCAAATGGGAAATAAAGCAACATAGAGAAACTAAATTCCTGCGAAGTAAAAAAGGTTGAAGTTGTCGAGGGAAATTGATAAACGATTGACAATTGAAAGAAAACTTTAAAGAATAGATGGAAAAGACGAGAACTAAGTATGGTGCTGGTCTGGTGGAGCTTTGCGGGGTGAAGAAGTTGTAAAGTGTTAGAACAATCACTATGTTCTATGCGCAGCAAAAGTGCTTATGAAAATAAGCTGTTTTGAGCAAGATGAAATACTAACTAAAAATGAAGAACTGAAAAGAGAGAAATAATGAAGGAAGAATTTTTATTTCTGATTCACAACTCTGTCATATTATTTACAACACATGAGTGAGTATATATACAACTAGATGTTGTAACAAACTCCTCTAACTAACTACCTTGGTTAACACGCTAACCAAGTTTGTTACTACACTATTATTCTGAAAACATCAGAATCTGCACATCAGAATCTGTCTTCAGAAACTTCACTTCAGAAGCTTCACTTCAGGAGCATTACTTCAGTTATTGATTACTATTCTAATATAAAGAAACTTAGTTTAAGTGAAAAATGGGGACTTTGTGATAACCTGGTAAAAAGGATTTGAAAAAGTTGCAAAAAGGTGAATAGAAAAAGAATGGTTGCTTTGTGGTTGAATAATGTAAAAGATAGCACATGAAAAGATGATTTGCTTGTGGGAAAGATGGGACAAAGATTCAAATAAGATTATGAAAATTGTGCATAAAGGAGCTCAAGGAAACATGGGAAACAACACTTCCATCAAAACCAACCCTTAGTAGGGCTACCATTTCGCTAAAAGACATTGTCTTAGATTTTCATAGTATATTTAAAAAAAAAAACTAGATTGAAAGATGATTGATGGACTAAATTGATTAACAATTTTAACTTCAGAGACTATTATGTTATTTTATAAATTTGGACCACTAAATGATCAGATTATTACTAATTCAAAAAAAATGATGATTAACTTGAAGATTAACATGAAAATTAACTTAGAATGGTGCATACATTAATATTTATACTTTTCATAAGGAGATATATTCTCCATGCTGAAGTTTAATAATGTTCTATTTACGACGAGTGTACCAAAGAGATGATGAGAGAGGCACTTATAGAGAGTGAAAAAGGAAATTGATGAGAGGTGGTATGTGAAGGGATTTTAAGAGGGGTTTTTCAAAATTTTAATTCTCTTTGCGGAAGAAATCCCATTGAAAACGGATCTTGATTAAATCATTAATCACAAATCAAACAGAAACTTAAACACTTTAAGATTCATGTGTTTACCTCTTGAAGAGCAGAACCTTTGTAGAAGAAATATTTCTGATCACGAGCAAAGCAAAGCAGCGATGCCTCTACTCAGTCCACACGAATAGAACTTCTCCGATGACCGGTGCTAGCCAATTCCAACGGAGATTCAGAGAGAACAAGATTTAGAGAGCGGCGGCTAGAGTTTCACAACTTTTGTGAATTAGGTTAAGCACTCACAAAAGGTCTATAATGCTTCAGCACAAGGGTTCTATTTATAGAACCACTTGTGTGGTCAGCAAGACAACACTTAAGTACACCGTACCTTACGGTGGACCGCGTTTCTCTATTTTTCGTAGATTAAATAATAAA
>Ga0228710_1008751_pt1 | contig 14380 bp, 10 predicted proteins | sample MedpolnodulmetaG_FD_177995 | JGI IMG/M metagenome (GOLD analysis project Ga0228710, IMG submission 177995) | Root nodule microbial communities from Medicago polymorpha collected in Santa Monica, California, United States - pink nodules | ecosystem: Host-associated > Plants > Roots > Nodule...
GAGGAGAGAGAGAGAGAGATGTTACTCCCTCCGTTTCAAAATTAGTTTCGTTTTAGCCAAAAAAAAATTGTTTCAAATTAAATGTCACTTTCGGTTTCCAATACAATAATAAATTTTTCTTTTCAATTGTACCCTTCAATTAATACTATATACTACTACTTTCAAAGTGTTATTTTTTTTTTAGTGAAAAACAAACCAATAGTTGATTAAGATAATTTGGTAAAATAACATATCTTTTTCTTATAATTAATGCATTTCTTAATATGTGTGTAAAAACCTTACACGACATTCATTTTGAAACGGAGGGAGTAATAAAAATGATGAAATGTCTTTATAAAGACATGTATTTAATCCCAATTGTAGAAAGATGAAATGAGTATTTTGTCAAAAAAAGTGTTTGTTGCTAACGCACATCTTCATTAAAAAAGATGAAACTTGCGTGGCACGAGTGCCATAACGTTATGCTAATTATATAACAAACAAATATATTGGTAACAATGGAAACTGTTTAAAGATATTAAATTAAAATTATTAGTATTAATATAATGTTTCTATTAAATAATTTTTTGAGAGATAAGATAGATTCAACGCTTAGTTGAGTCAAGATCTTTCAGAAGACGAGGTAGATTTAAAACAAGTTAGGGTCTTAGTATAAAAAGTCAGTGTTTGTTGAAGCTAAACAATAAGTTGTAAAGTACTTGGGAATCAGATACCTCGTAGGAAATCCGATTTATAGCCAACTGACATAGCATAATTTGATGATTGTAATTGGTTTAATTATAGTGGATTAAATCCTCGAGTAAACTGAGACAAAATCTCTCTCAGGGTGGGAACCAGACGTAATAACAATGTTAATTGCGAACTGGTGTAAATATAATGTATCTTTATCTCTTTATTTACTTGCACGTGTTTTTTATGGTTTTTTTTTTTTTTAGGGAGACCAAGTCTATTCCTAACATAGTCAGGAGGGAACCAAACAAGGGAAGATAGAGCTAAGCCTAAATTAGTTAAACCATGAGCACAAGAGTTCCCTTCTCTATAAATGTGACTAACCAAAAAATTCATGTTTCTAATAGATTCTAAACAGTTGATCCATCTATTTCTAATAGGGGTGTACATGGGTTGGGTAAACCCAAAAAACCCGTCAAACCCACCCAAAAAAAATCCAAAAAAGTGGGTTGGGTAGGGTGATTGGGTAGATATGGTTTTAAAAAATGAAAAACCCATAAAAATAATTGGTTTTGGGTAAACCCGGACCCATACCCAATAAACCCACTTACCCAATACTTTCCAAATTTTAATTTCATTTTCATAGGGAGGAAGAAGAATATCAAAGGTTTTAATCATAAATTTAGTCTAATTTCTAAAATTGACACAACACATCCTCTATATTGAAAATAAAAAAATGTTATAAATTATGATGTTGCAATTTATAGTTACTTTGATGCTAAAGTAATTTTACGTCATCCAACTTTAATTTGTTTCAAGTATTCTATGATTAATTTTTTTATCTAATATTAAAATTTATTATTTTATGATGCTAATATATAGCGAAAATAGGTTACTTGATTATTTTAAGAAAATAAAAAGTTGAGCAATTTTTATGAAAAAAATATAAGGACTCGTCATTTAGTCATTTCATATCAACAAAAAAAAAATTGGGTGACCCACTACCCAACCCAAACCAAACCGGAAATTAGTGGGTTTGTCCAAACCCACCCATTAATATAATGGGTGGACATTTTACCTAACCCAAACCGGAGTACCCTATATGGTTCGGGTCTTGGGTTTGGCCAAACCCAGCCCAAATCGACCCACGTACACCCCTAATTTCTAAGACTCCAAGGAACCATGGATATGTTTTTGAAAGCCAACACCACCGATTGAGAATCAGTTTCCAACCATATATCTTTCCAAAGCTTATTTTCTGCAATTTCAATTGCTATAATAACCGCAAAAAGTTCTGCAGTGAAAGCAGAGGCGCAATTAGGGATGTTCTGAGCAAAACAACCTCTACAAACTCCCTTAGCATTTCTAAAGATGCCACCACACGAAGCTCTGGTAGGATTCTTCACCACTGCACCATCTGTGTTAACCATTAGCCAGTTGAAAGTGGGGGGGAGGGGGGGGGTCCATATAACTTCTTTGATTATAGGAGCCTCGGGGGGATGAATATTGACTTTGAAGGCTTTTAAGATGACAAATTCCTGCATATTGACCGAGGAGCAAAGTTTAGTGTTGTTACCTGCTAAAGAGACAATTGAGATAATTGTGTTAATGGCCGACTTCCAATGGATTTTCTTGTTCATGAACCTGGCTTGGTTTCTAGTGTACCATATAGAATGAATGATGTTAATTATGCTAGCTTTAATGACCATTTTGCATTGAGGGGTGAAATTTCTGTTACAAATACTCAAGATGTCCTCTGCAGAATTAACATGTAGGGAAATGTTCAAGATGCTAGCAAGCCAAGCCCATATTTTCAAAGCAAATGGACAGGAAAAGAAAAGATGAGAAGATGACTCATCAGAAGTTGAGCATAGACTGCATATGGAGGCCATGATGAAGCCTCTATGCTTAAGTTTGTCATTTGTTGGAATTTTATCCTGCATCAACCTCCAAGCAAGCATAGATTTGGAAGGAGGGATATCTGGTGACCAAATGACTTTAGCCCAATTGAGTTGCTGACCCCCATGAGTTTTAAATAAATGAGATTCTTTAAAAGAGAGCTGACCTGAATGTGATGGAGTCCACAAAAGCTTATCCTCTAAATCCACTTTGGGGATAGTTACTTTCTGAGCAATAACAGTAATAGCAGGGAATAGCTGTTGAACAACAAGAGGAAAATACCACTTATAATTTCGAATAAAGTCACAAACCTTGGCAGTTAGATTTGAAGCTAAGAAAGTTGGAAGATTTAAGCTTGAAGTAATAGGCTCCCCACACCAATTATCTCTCCAAAAATTAATTTGATTTCCGTTACCAAGATTCCAAGATGAATTCCCTAAAATACAATTAACCTCGACTTTGATACTACTCCATAAAGAAGAATGTATGTGAGATTTAATTGGACCATTTTTGTTGAAGACTCTACTTTCAAGATGACCCAAGTTTCATGTGAGGTCATCAAATCCCAACAAAGCTTCAGGTTGGAAGCTTCATTTAGCTTTGTAAGCGATTTTAGACCTATTCCACCTTCTTTTAGAGGCTTACAACACTTGTGTCATGCAACTGTCATCAATTTTCGCTTTTCAGTGTCACCAGACCAAATAAAGTTCCTGACCCATCTTTCAATATCTTTAAGCAAGGAAATTGGCCAGGAGTAGATGTAAATGCTATGAATAAGCATGCTTTGAATCACATATGAGACCAATTGAACTCTACCAGCCATAATAAGAAGTGTGGCTTTCCATGAAGCTAATTTAACCTTTATTCTGTCAGCTATAGGTTGTAAATAGCTAGTTTTAGGCTTGCCTTTAAAGATTGAGACCCCTGGGCAAGTAAAAGGTAACGTTCCAATATTGAAACCCAACAAGCTGATAAAAGAGGCTAACCTGTTATGAGGTAAATGATCTGATAAAGAACCACTATGTAAGTTGGGAAAGTGTTTTAAGCAAAATCTTTGAAAAAGAGCCTTCTTAACCGACCTTAAAACAATTCAAACCTCGTGTTTTTTCCAACAACATTAATTTTTTGTTTTCAAGACTTTTATCTCTTTTTTTTTTGTTTTGTTTTGTTTAGAATCTCCTTTTATTGTTTTTCTTTAACGAATTAAATAAAGCTATGTTGCGCAAAACTTGATATTGAAGTCAAGAGATAAATGATACTTTTTTTTTTAAGGGGAAATGATGCTCATTTTAAAAATGTCTTTTTGAAAAGGCTTACATTTACGATGTAAAATAATTTTAAACTACTCACTTCACTTATAGAAGAAAATACTTCTATTATATTTTAGGTTTATTAATATAGTATTTGATCTATATTCAAGACCATATACATCAATTATTTGATGAATCTGAACAAATAATTTTCTTTTATATTTACTATTGAAGAGAATCATATCTAATAAGAATCTACGCAATTTCCACATCATTTAGTGATGATTAATCTCCATCAAAGAATCTGCGAGACACACAAATTGAGTTCTCCCCTCTTAACCGTATTTATTTTCATACACATGTGCAGTGAATAAAACCCTTAAACCAATCTATTATTATTGTACGTGTATACATTGTAATTATTTTTTAAAAATAACTATCCAATTCTCAATTCTTATAGAATCTTATAAAACTAGTTTACTCTTGCATGACTCATTCTCTCATTTTAAAATACTATAATAAATAGAGTTTAATTGACCTAGGAATTCTATCAAAATTAAAAAAAATTATTTGATTTTCTAGTATACGTAAATTCCTCAAAACACAACAAGTATTGTGAAACGGAAGGAGTGATCATAAATCTAAGAGAATATTATTTTTTAAGTTCATCAAATAATTAATGTATTTTTTCAGATACATCGATTATTCTCATATACCATCCGTGCGGTTACTAATCTTCGTCAGAAATTTGTGGAGCACATAAGGTGAATTTTTCTCTTCCAATCGTATTTTTTTCCACACACACGAGTAAGGAATATAACTCTCGACCATATACTTAAGAGACTTAAATTCTTTACCACTTAGACCAATCCATTGTTGCATGTGTATACATTGTAATTATTTTTCAAAAATAACCATCCAATTATGAATTCTTATCGAATCTTGTAAAACTAGTTTACACTTGGATAACTCATTCTCTCATTTTTAATTTACTATTAAAAAAGAGTTTAATTGATATACATCATCCACACAATTGTTTTTACACCGACATACAACGAGAAATTACAATACTTCAATGTTACATCACTATTATTTCTAACTATCCATACAATAATACTTCAATTGTTTTTACTATTAGTTTTTTTTAAAATAGATTTTTGTAGTGTAACATGTTTTTGTGAAAGTTTTTTAACAGAGAAATTTTTAGGGAAAGCTTAAAATAAAAAATCGGTTTGAATAGCTTATTTTAAAATGTGATTCTAGATATTTCATCATTTTGTTATAATTTTTATGGGTACTAAAATTTTGAAAAAATTCTAAAAAAAAGCTATTTCAAATAGTTTTTCATAAAAATCATTTTTGAAAAATATGCGATTTTTACTATGTAAAATCTCGAACAACAAATATTTAGGTTAATATATAAAATCTCAAACAATAAATATTTAGGTTAGTGAATGTCAAAATATCTTTTTTAACTTATAACAAATGAATTTGAAATAACTTATGTTATTTTTGAATAAATTTCTAAAAAATATATTTTAAAAAATACAAAGGAAAATCTATTTTTTTAGAATCTATAACAAACGGGCCCAATAGATCTCCTTTAAATCCAAAAACGATTTTTTATTATTAATATGGTGAGTATCTTTGTTGGAGGAAAAATAAGAGAGGAAAGGAGAAAGGCTTTGTTTTGTATTGGAAACTCAAAAACAGTTTTGTTTTGTGAGACTGACTTTACTTCTGAGTCAGTGAGTGAGTGAATGAATTCCATATAGAGTTATAAAAAGACTATTACTACTCCATCTCTCACTCTCACTCTCACACACAAGAACAAGAGAAAAAAGAAGAAAAAGAGATCCATTGAATTTGAATCCTTCTTCTTCTCACTCTTCTTCATACTCTCACCAACTTCATCTTCCTCCATTACTCATTCATCACAATCTGAACTACTTCAACCTCGATCTTTTCTCCATTTTCAATTTCAATGGCTACCACTTCTTCTTCCCTCTACACGTGGCTTGAACCATCTTGCATGTCAGTCACGTGCGAAGCTGACCGTATCAGAACATCTTTTCACTCTCGCAGCAGAACCAACAACACTCTTTTTCGATCCAATTTCAATACCAAACTAAAACAATCCATTCATTCTGGTAATCTCAACTTTACATTTTTTTTAGTATCTTTTCTTATTCATCGTTAAATCTGGGTTTTATTTATTTATTTATTTAATTAATTTAAATTTATTTTATTAAAAGCTTGTGGGTTTGGTTTGGATCTTTGTCTTGGGTTGGTTTTGCTTTAAGTGGGGTTGGTCGTTTGATTCATTTTAATTCATGGTTATGTTTGTTTACCTGCTTTACTCTACTATTGTTGTTGTTTCATTGCGTGAAGGAAAGTTATAATGTTTGGTTGGTTGGTAGAGTGTGTGTGTGTGTGTGCCCATGTGCCATTTAAACTCTCCATTGTTTTTTTTCATACCTCGTACATATCGTATGTATGGGCAGGGCACACCCTCTAAATCATAATCATTTTAGACTCTATATCTAGTTGTTGTTATTTTTATTCCAATTGTCACTTTTATGTAGTGTTGCAATTTACTCCAAGATTGTTCATCACATGCACACAAACTCGCTTTAAATTAAAGAGCTATTTTGTGTTTTAAAAAATAATAATTTGCCCTCAATTAATAGTTATGAAATTAAAAATATTGATCCACGTATATGGGCATGGCAAACTCTTGGTCTCTGTTTTTTCAGGGGAGGATTCTTTTCAATCTTCTATATGTAAAATTTTGTTGAGTTTAAGTGTGACTGGTTATACTTATTCCCACACCGCCTGTGAATGGATAAAATGTTGGATATACAAGGGAGTGACCCATATACTTAAATGCGTTAAGGTTTTGGGTGGAGATGCGGCGTCTCCCTCTCTTGTGGTCTGGACCATTGGTCCGTTGTTGCTTCCTGGAGCATGCAGCGTCTCCCTCTCTTGTGGGGGATTCCTCGTTGTTATCTATGAAAAATATATGTTGTCTAGAAGCTGCATCGTAAGTGGTTTGCCTCCTTGTTCATTGGTATTTTGAACTCTGAAGAGATTCCCTGTAATCCTAATACAATGCTCCTCGGAGATGATACTATTATTATTCTGTCCATATCATAAGGTTCCTAACATAAAAGATATTAAAGGAATTCTATCTTGCCGTCCCTATCCTTCATATAACTGGCATTCCCCTCTAACTCCCCTATTCAGCACATACATGCTTAGGCTAAAACCCGGTACCTATCAACTTCCATACGATTTAGCTCTTTAATGCGAGCATTTCACTTTAGAAGGTAAAAAGTAAAGTAGTAATCTCAGCAGTTGTTGAAAAAATTTATAGTTGGTATTTCAACGCATCCGTGATTTGTTATGCATATGGACGTTACATCAAATACTGATGCAAAAAATCAACTTGGAGATTACTTACATCACCCTTTATTCACTTTAGATGAGCCAAATCTGCTTCCATATGACAAGATATAATATCAAGACGACTGTTTAAAATAAAAATATACTTTCTTGCAAGACCAAATGTTACTTTCTTTGAATGATGATATGGTTTGAACTCCAAGGTTGTGTTGATGTGGACGAAGCAAGACAATTTAAGAACATGTTTTATTTTCCATTATTCATGTTTTATCTTATAATTGTTGTGTGCTGACCCATGCCTTGGAATTGTCAAATTTCAAGGTAAAACAATGGCAGTAGCTTTGGAACCTGCCCAAGAGGTCACAATAAAGAAAAAACTTCCTACAAAGCAAAGACGGGTAGTTGTGACAGGCTTGGGTGTGGTTACACCACTTGGTCATGATCCAGACATCTTCTACAATAATTTACTCAATGGTGTTAGTGGTATAAGTGAGATTGAGAATTTTGATTGTGCAGAATTTCCGACAGTAAGTTTTATTTAATTCAAATCGTATTTTCCAGTTGTTGCGTGCTGCAGATTTTGTTCTCAATATTTTCTTTCTTCAGAGGATTGCTGGTGAAATTAAGTCTTTTTCAACTGACGGATGGGTAGCACCAAAATTTGTAAAGAGAATGGATAAATTTATGCTCTATCTGCTAACAGCTGGAAAAAAAGCATTGGTTAATGCTGGAATTACTGAAGATGTGATGGATGAGTTAGATAAAACCAAATGTGGAGTTTTAATCGGCTCAGCATTAGGTGGCTTCAAGGTAGTTTGATTTTATAACTAACAGCACCATAACTTCTTTAAGAACTTGCCACACATGTTTGTCTTGCGAGTTCAATTTTCTGAAATCCTATCACACTGATTTGTGTGACTATTTTGTTTGTGTTGTGGATTGAACAGGTTATTAGTGATTCCATCGAAGCTTTACGAATATCATATAGGAAAATGAATCCTTTCTGTATTCCTTTTGCAACAACAAATATGGGCTCTGCCATGCTTGCAATGGATCTGGTTCGTTTAATTAGTTCTTGGAGTTTACTATAAACACCATAATTGGGTGTCTTGGTGTTTGTCATAAGTTTCAATTTTTTTTTGTTGGGCCATGTCCAGTAAATGATTTCTCTTATGAATTGCAGGGATGGATGGGCCCAAATTATTCTATCTCTACAGCTTGTGCGACAAGTAACTATTGTATATTGAATGCAGCAAACCATATCATCCGAGGTGAAGCTGTAAGTAGTTTACTTTAATATATTTGTTCTTGGGAAATAAACAGCATTTCTCATATTTTAACCACCTTTTAATTATCTTCATTCTTTTGTGTGACTTGTTGTTAAATGATATTTCCTTTTTATTAAAAGATGCTATCAGTTTTGATAAATATGAAATTTTCTGTAGGATGTGATGCTTTGTGGGGGCTCAGACTCTGCTATTATTCCAATTGGTAATTTATTTTTTTCTTCATTTTTTTGCTAGTGTGAATTTATCTTGCCATAACTCTATTATTAATCCAATGATATTTGGTGCAGGTTTGGGAGGCTTTGTGGCATGCAGGGCACTCTCCCAAAGGAATACTGATCCTTCTAAAGCGTCACGCCCTTGGGATACTGTAATAATTATTCAAATCCTATCTTTTTTTTTTATCCCTCTACTGTAGTAAGATGATTGTGCCTTGAGTTTTATAGTAATCTTTGTGGCATTTATCCCGGCCTAGTGGAAAAAGACTCTGGTTTTTATAATTTATAAATTAAATTTAAAATTATAATTCACAAACACCAAAAGTTGCATATCATTTTATACACCTAGAATACAAAGACACCGCCTAAAATTTATAAGGAATAGAACAATAAGAAATTCTAAAGACAACAAGAAATTTTACTCAATTCCTTAAGCTGACACATTGTATCGATTTATATGCTCGTTAAAATTCAACGATTTTGACAAAGTAATGGTTATATTATATGAACTGCCAAGTCCCAGAGACTAAAATATTGCATTTCCTGTAGTTTTAGTTTGTATTTTCATCCTTTACTTCATTTTTCCCTGCACTTGTGTTACTAACCAACATCTTGTGGTTATGATATTACAGAATCGTGATGGATTTGTCATGGGGGAAGGGGCTGGTGTTTTGGTTTTAGAAGAATTGGAGCATGCTAAGGTACTTCTAAGATCTAATGATTTGACTATTTAAAAATAACACAAGCCCTAACCTTGTGTTATGCCTCACTATTCAGTTTGTTTCAATAGTGTTAAAACACTTGATACATCTGTTCTACCTTGTGTTAGGTTATTTTTTCCACACTCTTTAAAACATTTTTATGATCCCTAAATTAAATAAAGCCATCACTTCTGTTACATGTGTACTTCCTGGTGACATCCAATTCTTTACCTCGCAGAAAAGAGGTGCAAACATATATGCAGAATTTCTTGGTGGAAGTTTCACCTGCGATGCATATCACGTGACTGAGCCACATCCTGATGGTAAATTTTACACCTTTTAATGTCCTTTTTATGAGTTTTAATACATATATCATCTGTAGCAATATAACCACTATTGTACAGACATCTTCATGAGGACTATCTGGGTCTAAACGTACCATACTGTTCTCAAAATTAATTTCATTTATATATATTAAAACTATTTCTGGCTTGCGACTTCCCCTTCTTTGCAAGTATTTTTTGATCAATTAGCCTCAGAATTTGCATGATCAAAGCTTATGGATAGCTGATTTTAAAATGACCATCATTTATCATTTGGTCTACAATTTAGTGACAGTGACCATCGTGTCTATATTCTGGTAGGCATATTCTGATATAAAATAAGTGTATGTATGTTTTCCTGGTCATTTTAATACACGAAAGTGGAGTTTCTGCATTCTGTTTTGTAACTTTAACATATATTAAGATATCCAATACTACATGCCATCCTATTATCTTAAAATTTTTGGAATTTAATTACAGTTTCATCATAAAATTCTAGAATCTTTTAAGAGATTAACTACATCCTACCACACTTCCTTTACATTTCTAATTTTGTGTCTTATTTCTTGGAATTTGGGATTAGAGGCTAGCTCTATCCCATAAAACCGGCTTGTCCTGTAATGACTGCCCAAACCTTATAAGCATTACCTAAGCCATATCTCTAGGTAATGTGGGACACCCTTTCTCATGCTTTAGAATTAGACATCTATAATGCGGACTAATGGGGGTTGTGAAATAACATGGAGTGCATATGAATGTCGGCGGAGTAACAAAGTTTTCTGCCTAATAACAAGTTTATGGCAGGCTCTGATACCATCTAAGAATTTAGGTTTGTAAAGTGAGGACTACCTAAACCATATAAGCACTACCTACCTAGACCGTATTTCTAGTTGATGAGGGACTTGCAAAACCTCACTCATGCTTTAGGACTGAACATCTAAAGTGTGGACCAATCGGAGTTTTGGAATAACAGTAGGCTATGACATCTTAGAATTTGGACTTGGAGCCTAATTCAATCTCACAAAACCTGCTTATAAGGTGAGGATTGTGGAAGCCTTATAAGCACCACCTAAGTCATAACTCTAGTTGCTGTGGGATTTTCAACACCCCCCCCTCATGCTAAGGGTTGGTCATCTGGACTTGGAATAGAAAAGATCTCCACAATATTGTAATTCTTTTTAATTATTATGTGCTTTATGAGAATTGATACTTACATCCGAGGTGCTCCTTAATCACGAACTTCTACTTCTTTTATCTAATTGAAAATAGGGGCTGGTGTAATACTTTGCATCGAAAGGGCATTGGTCCAGTCAGGAGTTTCAAAAGAGGATGTGAATTACATAAATGCTCATGCTACATCAACACCATCTGGTGATCTTAAGGAATACCAAGCTCTGATTCATTGTTTTGGTAAAAACCCCGAGGTAAATTATCCTTTTCATGTCATTATTAATTAATTTTGTTCTCTTCTTAATTGTTATTATTAATGATATCACATATACTGTTGTTAATACCAATATGTTTTATTTATACAGCTTAGAGTGAATTCTACAAAATCTATGATTGGTCATCTACTAGGTGCATCCGGTGGTGTAGAAGCCGTAGCAACAGTACAGGTGAAATTTAATGAATCAGTTGTTTATGAATTCTAAATAATGAGATGGAGTTTACAACAAAAAGTTTATGATCTTTGTCTTTCATTGATATATAGGCAATCAGGACAGGGTGGGTTCATCCTAACATCAACCTTGAAAACCCAGATAAAGATGTGGTATGTTACCTGCTGCAACATTGACATTTTGTGTGTGCGCGTGCATGTTCCATTATTGATATGATGATTATCTAATTTGGTTGTTTAAATTACATAAAAACAGGATACTAAAGTGCTTGTAGGCCCAACAAAAGAGAGATTGAAAATCAAGGCTGCCTTGTCCAATTCATTTGGATTTGGGGGACACAATTCTTCAATTGTATTTGCCCCTTATAAATGAAGCAGATTTCAGATTATACTGCATTCATGTTATTATAAAGAAGGTATGTATTATGCATGTGAGTTAAAAGGAGGTTTTGTTTTACTCTTCATTTTTACTGCTCCATTCTAAGACACTTTTTTTTACCTCACAGTTACCAAGTACCAAGGCAATGTGTTGCATATTAACTCTACTCCTTGGTTGGGTGAAAATATATATCGAGAGGGGTTTATTATGCCTTGTAGAATCAGAAAGTGCATAGATATGTGGTGCTTGTGGTGGGACGAGTGGGTTTATCCTCTATCTTAGCATGAATGGCTGAAGTAGGAATTGACCCCCCTTTGATGTAACCTTTTAACAATAACAACCACTTGGTTGGCTATCATATACTCTTCTCTTTTTTTGTTTTATTTTCATATTAGTAGTACACCTGGCTGCACATTGGAAAATAAACAATTTCAGTGATTATTCACAGAAATTTATATCCTTGAGATTCATTCAAATTTGATGACAGTTTTGATTTTTTGAGAAGTGGAGCTGTCAATTGATAGTGATTATACATTTTGTGATACGTTAAGACTCCATTAATTTTAAGTCAATATATCGCATTCAATGTTGCAGTATGGGAAATTCTTACATCAACATTCAACACTCACCTAACACACCTTATTAGTATTACATACAGTAGGGATGTCAATGGGGCGGGGGCGGGGAGTACTCTCCTGCTCCCCATTCCCTGCCACCCAAATTGTCCCCATCTCCGTTCCCCACCATAGGGAGTGTTTACTCAACATGAAAAAAACAACTAAATTTATACTATTTTCAATCAAATAGATTATTTTTTTTGACGAGATTATGTCATATAATTGAAATTCAACATTAAGACCTTATAGCGAGTCTTGTGACAACAGTAAACATTACATATAAAAGAATTTTATGCACATACTATATGAAAAAACAAATAAAGATAAGATATAAAATATTTGTACACGTAATATTTAAGTGAATTGTCCCAGGACGGGTCCTTGCAGAGTGGCAGGTAGATCCCCATTACCAAACTACTCTTGGGGGAATTTCTCCACCATCCTCGTCCTTACGGGGAAAATTCCCCACCTGCGGAGTTCTCTCATCCTCATTTATAGATGCAAATTGACATCCCTAACAATGTCAATCACTTCGAAGCTTCTCAGTTCCTTATGTCAGTTTCTAATGCTATTGTTCTAAACCTGATCTCCACGGCAAAATGATGAGCTCTTTATGCTGTCCGACCTCCCGCCACCATGATGTCGTGGACTCCGACTGCCATAAATCGGAATCGGAATGTTAATTAAAGAGCATAAGCCTAACAATGAGAAACTCCTTGACTTATAGGTCTAACTTGTGAGACTTCAAAGGTGGAATTCCTAACGTGCATCAATGATCTTAACTGCCATATACAGATGTACTTGTAATTTGAAGTGTTTATGATCTTACTACTTAGGATTCAAGCCGCCCATGAGAATCCGTTGGAATTGAGGTGGTGCGTGTTCCAACTTCCACTAATTCCAACAAAGATGGTGAAATATGATGCATATTTTTAGATATTTCTAGAGTAGATCAGTAATTAATTAGAATAAACCAATACTTCATTCATATAATGTTAAGTAACGATGAACATGTTTAGAATTTTCTATAATACCATAAAATAAACTAATACTACATTCATATAATGAAATGTCATGAAAATTCAAGAATGTAGTATCTAGAATATACCTCTTATAAATAGGCAAACTTGCAATTTATTCAAGCCTTTGAAACATAATGTTCACAATATTGAAGGTTTCACCATACTATATTCTACGATCCTTTAACTAGACTTCTTCTGTTGATCATATTAGTCCGTTCCGTTAATCCGACAAAAAAAGGAGTCGACGTTCTAACAAATCGGACATGACTGCAATTTGGTGCACCATAAGTAGAGGTGTCAATAGAGTCCCAAATTTTAAAGTCCACTTAAAAAAGCTTCCGCCAAGCACACTAAATTAAAGCCCCCTAATTGAAAAAATTGTTGTTGACACATTTGAGAAGGCTGAAAAACACACGTAAATGACGAAAAGCTCCGGCGGCAGTTAATTGCCGAGGAATAAAAGAACCAGAGATAGTTAACTGCCGAGGAATCCATCGGTAGTTAACTGTCGATGTGCTCCTGCTACAAATCTGGCAGAAGCTCTCTCATCCATTATTACTCTCATTTTACCAAATATTTTTCAAATCTCTCTCAAAATCTCTCTAAAAACCCAACCAAATCCAACCAAATTTATTCAACAAAATCACAAGTAAGTAATCATAATGCTATTAACTTACATTTTAGTTGTTATAAATGTTTTTTTTTAGTTTTTGAGTAGATTTAATTTATTTTAGTTTTTGAGTAGATTTACATGTTATAATTCATTTTTAGAGTAGATGTTAGTTGATTAATTTAGTTAAAATATTTACATGATGTTTATGTTATAGTTTAGAATTTTAGGGTTATTTTTTATTTTGGTGTTTTATATTTATTTTTTTATTTTAGTTTTTAAGTAGATTTACATGTAAGAGTATATGATTTATTTTAAGAGTTGATATAAGTTGAATAATTTTGTTATACTTTTTGCAATTTTATCTTCTTGTTTTTTTTTTT
>Ga0228710_1008752_pt1 | contig 14378 bp, 8 predicted proteins | sample MedpolnodulmetaG_FD_177995 | JGI IMG/M metagenome (GOLD analysis project Ga0228710, IMG submission 177995) | Root nodule microbial communities from Medicago polymorpha collected in Santa Monica, California, United States - pink nodules | ecosystem: Host-associated > Plants > Roots > Nodule...
TAAGTTTTTAAGGTAGTTTATGAAAAACCCGTTTATGAAGATACAATTTTCGTTAGTGAGAGTTTATAAATTAAAATAAAAGCTTATTTATTTACATAAGCTATTTTTCATAAGCTCAAACCAAACGAGGCCTTAGTTTATCCCTTTGTTCTCCTTTTATCCCTTTAATCTTTCATCTTGATTCTCCTTCTTATCCGATCTGTAGTTCAATCTTTTTATTTTTTTTATAGTTTATCCCTTCAAAACTATTTCCCAATATTTTGCAAATAGCAGACCCTGTTTGTTTCCTCTTTCCTCTCCTTCTTATCTACTAATACAATATATAATAATAATATTATTAATTAATTTAATAAAATCATACTCAGACCAATTTTTATAATTAGCCTTATTTAAACTCAGGATCTTTTTAATTTTATGTGCCTAAAAGTTTGCAAAATACAAAATCAATTTTGGTTTACTCTTTCTTCCTTTTAAATTATCCAATTCCCTAAGCATAGAAAAAAACAATGTATTATGACATGAAGAGAGTTTATTTTCATATATTTTAATTTATTTATTCTCGTAAGGAGCTAAAATAACCCTATTAGCAAGAGTAATAGGTCTAAACTTGTTCAATTCTATTAACAACATTGTGCTAATGAAATCATAATAACCAATTAGATTTAAAACTGCGAAACAATCAGCCATCCTTAATAATATCCTAATATGTATGATATATCACGTGTTTGTGTGAGGAGAATTAATTTTGATATATAATTGATTATCCGGAATTAATTTTGATTAAAAACGAATTTCATTAAAACTTATTTATGTTGGATTAATTCACATAAAAGTGAGTTGAATTATAAACTTATGTGTGAAAATCAATTATAGAATAAAAAATTACAAAACTTTAAGTATAATAAATTCAAGAGGCAAAATCAATTATATTTGATAACATCAAAATGTCGAGTCAAAATCCTCACCGTTTGCTAAAAGTAAATAGATAGTGCCATTTGGTGAGAGATATATACAAAAAAAAATATGTTGTGGGTTTTACGGGTTAAGATCTTCTCTATTTATAACAATAAATGGAAGAAGCAATTTGGAGAGAGATAGACAAAAAAAATGTGGTGGGTCTCACCATCATTAATTATTTTATACTTTCCATGTGTCTTTATCTCTCTAAATAAAGAAAATGGAGAGGAAAATAAATGGAGAGAATCTTGACTCGGGTTTTACCACTAAGTGGGTCCTACTACTATTATAATTTTTTTCAATTTTTTGTGTTTCTATCTCTCCAAATTGAATAAATTGAGAGACTAATAAATAGAGAGAATCTTAACTCCAAAATACGGTTATCAATTTTACACATTCAAAATTAATTTTTGTCACCCTAAAAGTAGAACCAAACATGCACATAAACTGGTGGTTATGACGCGTTCGGAATAGATTGTGTATGTCAAATGAATTTGTCTCTCCCTTTTCTATTTGGATGTGTACGGACAACTATGCTAATCTTCTGGCCAAGTGTTTCATCAAGCATCATCCAGTTCCACTCATGCGAGTGATAAAGTGGAAAGATAAGAGTGGTAATGGCATGGTTTTGAATGTTGGTGGCAGTAGCCTTGACAATCCTGGTATCTTCGGTTTTAGGGGTTTGCTTAGGAATATGGATGGTGCTTGGATCCATGGCTTTGCTGAAAATATAGGCTTCTCTAACATCCTCCATGCAGAGTTATTGACAATTTATCATGGGTTACGTATGGCATGAGAGTTTGGTATTTTAGAGTTGTGGTGTTATTCTGACTCAAAGACCGTAATAAAGTTGATATTTGAACCCGTCAATACTTGACATCACTACGCAACAATTATTTATAATATAAAGGAGCTCTTTGCTAGGGACTGACACGTTCACATGCATCACACTCTTCGGGAGGGGAATGCATGTGTCAACTATCTTGCTAAGCTTAGAGCTGGTAGCCATGAGACCTATCGTTCTATTGCAACTACTCCAACTGGAATCAGCCTCCTAGTTGATGCTAGTAGGATTTCTTTTTCTATTCTCCTTTTTTTTTCTTTCTTTTCTCCTATTTTACCAAAAAAAAAAATGCACATAAACTACCTCAAAAAATAGCGAGCATTGATGTGTCATTCTTGATAAGTGCTAGGATGTGTTAGTTTCATGATTTATATTAAGCACTTTTGGTTACTTGTTATTCAAGTTATCCAAGGAAAATATATGAAAAAGTGACAAAATGCATAATTATGCTTTTTAGGTCTTACTTAACCAAATTGTGCAAGAAAAGAGTGATCAAGACATGAACCAATGAAAGAAAAACAAAAAGAGGAGCAACCTGCAAATTTTGGTCTACAACTGTCATTTTTGCTTGGCGAGAATTACAGGTCCTCTGACCTGTTTGACCAAAACTTGTCGCTATGACGACAAAATCCTGCCTGGCAAGATGTCGCCCTAGCAACAAAATGTCGCCATGGCGGGAATGAGGTTCCAGAAGCCATGTTTTCCAAGATCAAATGTCGCCATGGCGACAAATGTCCTGCCTGGCGAGAAAAGGCGGTTTGGGGCGAGTGGACGATGACGTGGCAGAAATCCACTGGGCAAGAAAGCCGATGTCGCCATAGCGACAAAAATCCTGCCTGGCAAGAAAGCAAAATTCTGCAAAAGTATAAAAAACCTTTCTTCTCATTTCAGAAACATTTATTATCAGATCTTAGGTCATTTTAGGGAGAGAAAAACAGGGGAAAACACAGAGAGACCCTTAAGGAGCAAAGAGCACAAGGATTGAAGGGATTCACAAGATCATTGAGACATCATGGCTTGATTCCATTCCATCTCTTCTTTTCTCCTTGTAAGGTTACCATGACAATGAGTAGCTATACTGTTTTTGTTGGGATTAAATGTAATCAACTCTACTAGTATGTATTCACTTTGATTATGATGTTGTTTGATTTTAATTATCTCGTGATGTTGAGGTTATTCTTGTTTTCCATGCTTTTAATCTTATGGATTTGATTTGTATTGAAAAATACCTTTTGAATCTAGGTTAGAATAATCTTCTATCAAAGCTTTTGTTCTAGACATGGAATTTAGGTTTTGATAATTACTTTGAATATTGGAACCCAAAGCTTTTGTATCGTTTAATAGCTTGGGAAATCAGCTATACAACGATACAATCGACTATTGGATTGTTTAATAGTTTGGGAAATCGACGATTGAACGACCCAATAGAAGTCACGACATCATTTGGACACGAATGATTTTGCCGAGCAATATGTGATAATATCAATTGATAATTAGAATCCGCAACACTAATCCGATAATACGTATAAGTAGGTTGATGAACTTTAATCCCAGCATAATCATTTCCCTGTTAACTCTCAAACCTTTTATAATTTTGTAGTTTTATAGCTTATGAAACAAAATATTGTGAAACCTTAGCTCAGAACAACATCGATTGTTGAATGACTTAGAATATCGCACCAGTCTCTGTGGAGACGATAACAAAAATACTTACTTTTGATACTACATCATTGACTCAAATTTTGCAACAGTAATAAGAAATTGTATGTGAATTCTAAAGGAATTGTTTTGCTTGCTATGACAACATTATCCTACGAAAGGGATTATGATGTTTCAATTACACAACTCAAAGTTGTTCAAAATTTAAATAATTCTAACCTAGATATTATAGTTGCTGCGTATGAGGCTGAGGCGGGAGTTCAACTAAAGTTCAAAAAGGATGATATAACATCTTTCGTGGCTGATAAATGCATGACCCTGTTAAAGGAAGAAATAAGCTAGTGTTCTAAGGCCTTAAATGTTCGTGCTAGATTGCTCAAAGGGTTTATTGAACTCGTGAAGGGAGATATTAATTCATGTGTAGAAACTATGTTAAACATTGGTATAGTTTCATTTAATGTTAAAGTTTTTCATTTGTGATCAAATTTTTCGATATGGTCTTCTTTTTATGATTTTATGTTTTTTGAAGTTCGACAACTTTGTACAATGTTGTGTTATGTGTTTATGATAATATTATGTTTCCAATCACCATTTACAATTCTATCACAGGTCAAGAGAATTAAAATGAAAGAAGTAGGCGAAAATGGTAAGTAATGGTATAAATTTTTTAATTTAATTTTTTTTTTTTTTAAATGTTACATAAAATTGAAGTTTTTGGAGTTTAGCTTATAGTTTCACAACATGATGATATGATTGTTTGATGTTATTTTATTAGTTTATTTTGAATTTATGACTAGGATTATAATATATTTTAATATTTTCCATGTACTTATATGCTTATTATTTTGTTAACTGTATGTGGTTTCTCTACGGTTTGTAAAAAAAGAAGATGATTTTAAGAAAATGATTTCATTGTATAATTTATAAGGGTGAATGTTATTGTGATACAATTAATTTTTTTGAAATATTTAATGGATTTAATATATATATATATATATATATAGTGGTAGTGATTTATTGATAATCATATGATTTATGTAATATTTTAAGAGAGCATTTAGGAATGTGGATCACTCTTATAGTGACCGTCACTATGACCCAGATTTGGTTGCTTTGTGTGGAATGATGACACGTTGCCTAAGAGAAGACGGTGTAATTCTGATTATGGACCCAAGATTCAATGAAAAAGAAATGAACCGCACCTTTTTTTCCACGTTGGAAAAATTCTTTTCCAAACTTCATGTTGAAGATGCACACCAAGTTGAAGAACACAATATATTTCATGTGCCTAAAGTTTGACTGAAGATGAGTTGGAAGAAATCCCAAAAGAACATTGATCAAATTTTCGTTATGATCTTCTTTTTATGATTTTATGTGTTTGAAATTCAACCACTTTGTACAATGTTGTGTTATGTGTTTATGATAATTTTATGTTTTCAATCACCATTTACAATTCTGTCATAGGTCAAGAGAATTAAATTGAAAGAGGTAGGCGAAAATGGTAGGTAATGGTACAAATTGTTTAATTTTAACTTTGTTATTTTTTTAAAATTTTACATAAAATTGAAATTTAGCTTATAGTTTCACAACATGATGATATGATTGTTTGATGTTATTTTATTATTTTGTTGTGAATTTATGACTAGGATTATAATATATTTTAATATTTTTCATGTATTTATATGTTTATTATTTTGTTAACTGTATGTGGTTTCTCTACGATTCGTACAAAAAACAATTATGTTAAAAAAATGAATTTATTGTGTAAGTTATAAAGGTGAATGTTATTATTATTATTTTTTTTTGACAAAAATGGTGAATGTTATTGTGATACCCTTAATTTTTTTGAAATATTTAATGAATTTAATATATATAGTGATAGTGATTTATTGATTATCATGGTATTTTGTGTATATTTAAAAAGAGCAATTAAGTCTTCAACTTTAAATCGAGTTTGGTAAAGCAAACTTGTGACCTAAATAGGAGCATTAAGATGTTGGAAGGTCTTTGATGTGTGAAAAAAAATAAAAATAAAGTCTCCAACTTTAAAATAAATACTATAATTAATTATTACACAAAAATTAAATACTAAAATTCAAAATAATAACATTTAGAATATATTTTTGATTAGAAAATATTTTTCATATATATATATATACACACTAACATATTTTCAAGTTTAGAGTTATAATCATATTGATCATATTTTTCCCCTCTTTCTCCAAGCAATGCTCTTTACAATAGTCATTGTGAAGATTGTTACCACAAATTTCACATCTCACCAAATCTTTTATACGGAGAGATAACTTAAAATTTTTCAGTCTCTGTAAGCATAGTTCAGTTGGCAGGGACATGCATTGCTATATGTAGGGGTCAGGGTGCTATATGTAGGGGTCGGGGTTCAAACCCCAGACACCCCACTTATTCACCTTGAAAAAGGTGAATTCTACCCACTAGACTACTTGACAAAAAAAAAAAACTTAAAGTTTTCATAAAGAAGGATAATGATCTCTTCAATATCTACAAATAGTCTTCTACCCCCATTGCTACAAAACTTAGACAAACATTGTAGTAGCAAAGCACAATGATATAGTTTTAAAGAGCACAATGTTGTTTTTTTTTTTATAAAATAAAATAAAATAAATCTAACTAAAAAAAATTGTCTTGTCGAAATTAATCAACAATCCCCGGCAACGGCGCCAAAAACTTGATAGACTTTTAACAAGTGTACTAAAAATGCATTGAAGTAATAAAATTTATAAGTTCGTCTCCACATGGATTATTTCAATCTCAACTTGGCAATTTAATTATAATATGGATTTAATAAATGGGGGTATGCAGAGCATATATTTGAGTTTAACTGAAAATAAAAATAAAAATAAATTGTTTTGGAAAATAACAGAGATAAAGTGATCAGGTGTCTTTCAAATCAGTTAATTCTCGCTGTTTGGTGTGAATTCTTAAGGAATTGCTTTGCCTGCTATGACAACATTATCCTACGAAAAAGGAGATTACGATGTTGCAATTAAACAACTCAAAGTTGTTAAAAATTTAAGTAATTCTAACTTATGCATTAGAGTTGCTACTTTTGAAGTTAAGGCTGGAGTTCATCAAAGAACTCATAGTATCCTGAAGGGACTCGCTGGTCATCCCTATTACATCCAATATACAGTTTTTGGTGGGGGCGAATCGAACCTAAATGTAAGTGTGGCAACCCAATACACTTTGAGTTTTACTTGCATAACTATTAAACTTTTAAAATTTCAAGTGCAGAAAACTCTTCGCAACAATAAGTTATATAACAAAAGTTGAAACCCAATGATTTAAATTTAAACACAATAATTTAGTACTGTACTATACTCCTGTACAAAAAAATGAAAAAGCTCTTGTCCTTCACAATGCCACATTTATTTTCTTCTCCTTATAACCTTTTAATGTTTTCTACCTTTACATGATATGCATGAATGTTTGATTTGCAGGACAAGACATCAACATGATTAGAATATCTCTGGAGCAATCATAATTCATCAAAACCGCATGTTCCTAGCTGTTTCTTGATCTTGGACAAAGCATGCATCCTTTCAATTTCTAAACATTTATGAACATTCTACAAATAAATTATAGTATCAGGATCTACTCGAAACAAAAGACACGTCTCAACCTTTAATTTGAGATCGAAAGATTAAGATTTAGAATTGTGTCATGTAGTTATCGCACCAAATCCAAATCCGAAATAATAGTACTAATTAAGTTAATAGTATAGTACCATTCCTCCAAATTCACAAGGATATACATATTGTACCATTTCTTGTAATTGTTCCATCAAAAAAATTTCTCTTCAATTATTATTTATAGTGTCAGATTGTAATTAACATATTGAACTATATTTATTTTTATTTTTATAATAAGATGCAAATTTTAATATCTTTCATCATTGTGGAAAAATCATTACTCAGCAGATCATGACCAGCTCTACAGCGAATGAACTTTGAAATGATTTAGTAAAACTAATGAAATGACAAAAATTAATTAAGGAAAATTTTCAAATGAAACCAAAGTTAAAAAAACCTACTAAATATAAAAAGTGATACACTTAACAACCATGGTTTTAAATTTCGAAATGCAACCATAATTGCGGACACAACATAAAGAATTCTAAATTCTCTGCAACCAAATTGCAACCACAATTTTGACCGCATCAATCACATTTTCATGCAATATAAAATTTGTAGGGTAACCACAATCACAATATATAACCATGCTTACAACCAACTAATAATAATGTTATGTCACTAGGTGAAAAACATAAATTGAGGGGGGTCCATGTGGAAAAGGGTTGTAACAGAGTGAAATTCAAGTTGAATCACTATACGGAGTGAAGTTCATGCCCCTCAAGTGTCAATAATACAGATTATGCGTGACATAAATCATCTAAAAAAAATCTTAATCGTTTGATCTCAAATTAAAGATGTATGTAAATTTAAAGATGATTTAATGTAGGTTTATTTTAGTCGTCTGATCTCAATTTAATAGTCGAGATCAATTAATGTGTATATATATGCATACATTTAGAAATGCCAAGAATCAAGGTCCCAGTAATTCTTGTTTGATGCAGGGTTCCCTTTGTTGATGGTTGTAATGCAAGTTGGAATGCATTAATAAAACTTCTGCAGGCTTTTTTGCAGTATCCACTACATAGTACTACTAGATGACAAGTTTGAATCAAATTGGCTTTGTATGCACGTTTGAATAGACTCTCCCGTGAAAGGGGAAAAAATAAGGTAAGAATTGGTATTCCAATGTGCACAAACTATAGACAAGATGGATAGTGGTGTGCCTGGATTTTGCACTAAAAAATTGTGAATTTCAATCTTGATATGAAATTAGAAGGCCAACCGTCACTATAAGAATAATTTATTTATAATCAAGAGGTTTAAAGAAATTTTCAACCAGGATTTGAACCGTTGTTCGACATCAAACTCTTTGAGTTTCTGTGACTGCCACGGAAGTGCAATTGATGCCGCATCAATTAAATTTGACTGCGATTCTATGCAATATAAGGATTGCGACAAATGATCATGACTTAAAATTTAAAGAAACTATAGTTTCTTATGTCTATGTGAAGTTTTTATGGTATTGCTTCAATCATAATTCGAGACTGATTTGAAGGTTGATCGGAATTGGAAGACGATGGTATCAATAAGAGGAGGAGATACCGGTGAATAACTCCGATGGAGAGATTTATTCCCCTTACATACATACATACGTGTGTTTGGAATTTGGATATTGTGTGCGAGGGTTATGGTTATCTCCATATAGCCTCTTGCTTTAAAAAATGCCCTATGATTTTCTTTTATCAAGTACTAACACTTTTAATTTCAGTTCCTCTAATATCAAAATACTATCACCATTTTCAGTTAACAAAGCTATCTTCGATAGTCACAAATACTCTTGTGTTGTACGTTATTTGTATCTCCAGTCATCATCCTTTTCACTTTCTATATAAAAACATTATAAATAGGTGCACGTTATACACTCTTTATTTTATTTCTTCCGAGACAAATAAACTAACATGTTAGTATCAGTCTCACAAAATAATCTGTGTGCGCATGTGTGCGTGCGCGACTTATAAAATTATTCATCCAAAAGTGGGGACAAAATGTGGTTAAAAAAGATTATCTTTTCATCGATTAAATTTATATCGAAGAAATACATTATTATTGCATCCACATCTTCCACCAGATTTCATGCAATCGTGACATATCATATCACTTCATCATCCACATCGCTCCACCTAACCTCAAATCCTTCCTCTAAAGTATTTGATTGGTTTGTGAATGAGTTTTTCAATCCAGAAACTGTTAAACCTTTGTGACATGATGTCCAAAGTCAAGCTGCCATGTTGGCAATCAAGCTTAAACTTTGGCTGGTCACAGTAACTAGGGTGAGTGTTTAGACTCACTAATAGATATGTAATACCATTGAAATAACCGCAGTTGAAAGGTGCAGAAGATGTGTACATTTCATCAGCGGTAACAACGTGTATTTGAAACTGGATGAAGAAAAATAGTAGGAGGAAGACAAATGTATTGATGATGAAAGAAAAATGTAGATGCATCTGAGAAGACGAATATTTTCCCATATTGATTTTGGTAGTTATAACCTTTCGCAAGCAAGCCAGAAACTCAATTAGATAGAGTTAAGATTGATTTTAATTAGTGACAAAACAAATTAAGATAGACAAAACATTCAAGACCGAGAAGGAAATACTGGTAGAAATTAACATCCAAGAGAATCCTGGTTTAATTAGTGAATGAATTAGCATCGAATAATCTATACACTCTTTTATACATTAACCTTCTACTATATTTTGTATGAGATCCATTTTAAATACCCCGTTTTATGGGTATCCACTATCCATTATGAGTTAGAATGGATCCCATACTGATCATGGGCTCCAACTCATATATACATTTTGAATACCAATATGTCATCACTTCCAATATTGATGGAATTTCCTCAAAGTTTTCTCGTTTTTTTTTTCTTCCTTCGTTTTCTCCCCTTTCCCCATGGTCTTTCTACCCTAAATAGAGAGAAGAGATGATGATATGAAACACACTAAAATAGGGTTAGCGGCGGCCGATTTGGTTCTTCCTCAACCGGTACCTGTATGCCTCAAGTTCTCTTCAGATGGGGAGAAGAGAGAGTTTTGCCGTGTACGGTGTATTGGGGACCATAGCCTCTTTTATATTGGATGACCTTTCCCATTATTCCGTTAATGGGCCATCCGGACATCCACTCATTGAGTCCATATCAATTAATTAAATATTTAATTAATTATCCAATTAGAAATCTAATAGCCTTATTACTTAATTTGATCACTAATCAATTAAGACTCACAATTGATAAATAGCTAATATAACTATTATTATAATATTTGCCCACATAATGATATTGGAATATAATTAACTAATAAAATATTCCAACACTTTCTACCCTAAATAGATGTTTATCTTATATAATTCTACCCTAAATAGATGTTTATCTTATATAATACTCCCTCTTATCTTAAATGTAACCATTTTTTTCCTCACTATTTAAGTTTATTTAATAAATGATATATGTGGTCCATATTATAGACTACATACATCATTTATTGAATAAACCTAAAAAGTGAAAAATTGCTTATGTTTGAGACTAGAGGGAATATTGCTTTAATGTGATTTTATTTTTTGTTCGCCACTTTTTATCTCTCATTTTTTTTACCAGTTTTTTTCTTTAATGGATGAGGTCTATATATTTCCCCCAGCATTAAAAAGACTGCCTACAAACATGATAATCAAAATGTAAATACAATAAAGGCAAAAAATAAATGATTTTTTTTATGGTATCTTCTCTAATTTCTGTTAAAAGGAGAATCTTCAATCTTGTGCAAGCTATTTGGCGGGACCAAGTTTCTCTTGTTGAAACTCCACTCAATTTACAAAATTCAAATTCTTGATGGGTCAAGTGAGTGTTGTTTTGAAGATTCATGCTGTCTCTTACCCTTTGCACAAAAGTCTTTGGTTTGATTATGACAACCATTTTCTCATTTTAGAGTTAGACATTATTATTATTATTGAAGCCCTAGTTTTGGCTTGTTCAAAAAATAAGTTATTATTGAAGTCTCTTTTTGAGTAACTCTAACTCTTTTTTCAATTGCTATATATTGGAATTAGGATTCTCCAGAGTCAAAAATCGTGTTGATATATTCACACATTTGAGATATTGATTATCGTTAATCAAAGATAGCAGAAAACCATGTCTAAATCTTAATTTATAATTGAAAATACTGAATTTGAATTTAAATTGTCAGATCTACGTCAAACAACCATCAATGTTGTGGGAAACCTCACAAAGAAGCTAACTATATTTTGTGGCTAGAATGTTGTCTCTTTTAGCTTCTCTTTTAGGTTTATTGTTACTTCAATTAAGCATAAAACCTTTTTCAAAAAGATTAAGCATAAAACAAAAAACAAATGTCTAGAGTTAGATGTGATAGGTTAAAAGAAGATTGAGTAGTCAAAATATTGATCATTAAGTTTCTTAAGTAATTTACCCTTTCCTTTTGTTCTCTTCTTTTTTGATAGAAAATGCCTTTGTCTTTTCTTCTCTCAAATAGGATGTAATTCACAAGGGCTACTCTTGTTATATTTAGGTTAATTAATTTGCCTTAGTAGAATTGAAATTAATTGGGTCCTTTACTCTCCCTCTATCGTACTAAACAAAAAATTGAAATTAATTGAAACAAACGCAAAAGTTTAAAGTCAGCCATGATTCTTCTATTTACTAAATATAGTGTGTGAGTTTAGATTTTGGAAGTATTTTAACATAAAATTAGAGATAAATGTTTAGAATCGGTCACAAACTCACAATACATTTCTACTAAAAAAACTCAAAATACGTTAGTCTTATTGATAAGTCATATGGAATTGATCACCAAATAGCAATAATTTGTTTTTCTTTGGTAAAACTTCTTGTGTAAGGTGTAGATTCGAACAAGGCCTAAATATAGAATAACCATTAATTGGCACTAGAAAATGAAAGCTACCCCATGATGATGATGATGATTGATGAAGACTATGAGTTAAGGCCACTATTTCATGCACAAAGAGATGCGAAATGCTTTGAGTGTTGAGGAAATAAGATTAGGATCCTCATTAGTGGGGAGGTTAAAAGCTGAGGCTTATCCTATATATTATGTTAACCGTAGCTAAAGTACATGACACATTGGACCCGCAGAATGCAACACACACCCCCAAACATACTAGTAGCTAGTTGCTTGATATAGTAACTAGGAGAAAACTTTATACAAAGATAAATGATATTTTCATTTTAATATCTACATTTTTTTATATATTTTTGGCTGTCTTATAAATTGTTCTAAAAATAGTTGTTCAAATAACATGTCTCTTATAATAATGTTGGGGATACGTATGACCATGAACCTCCCTGTCGAGCTATAATCAAAATACCCAACCTCATGACTCGCCATGGCAGAGGCGATCAATACTCTTGTAATTATAACAAATGCATTGCACAGAGATTAACAAAATGCAATAAAGTAGTCAAAAGACATCGTTTATACTAAATAAACACTATCAACTATTGGTGTGTACCTAAACATCATAAATGTAAAGTAGAAAATATTGTTTTGGGAGCGGTATACCAGTAATAATTAAAAGACATGATTAAAAAACGTTATTGATTCTACATTAGAAAGTGAAAAATGATATTTATTTTAAAACAAAATTTCTTGATAAAATGACACCCATTATAAAATGGAGAAGTAATAATTTCATATAGTGATACTGATGCACTGCTCAAGAAGCAATGCTGTTAGCACTTCTGTTGTTGGGGCCACCCAATTTCATGCAAGAAACAAAAACAATAGTAAGAATTTTCTTAAAGGGACCCACCTTCACGGATGTGATTTCTATCTTGGGTTCTTTGTTTTATGTTTGGATGATGATCATAGTTTGATGCATTTGTTTTTTCAGGAAAAAGAACTTGAAAAAGAGGGGTGTGATTTACAATTACAGCCGTCCATATTTAGTGTAAAGTACTACTCCTATATATGATAAGAATAAGGTTGCTGCGTGTCGCCTCTTCATAGTTCAAGTTTAGGAATATGAGTGTTCACCAAAATATTAATAAAAATAAATTATAAAACTTAGGGTTAGTCCTACTTTAATTAAGATTTGTTTTGCTTCGCCAAAAGATTTGTTTTATGTATGCTAATGAGAAAAAAATGAATGTTACTATTATTGTACATAGTGGCATTGTCACGACTCTCGATTTAAATTTTTGAACGTTCAAACTTTTGAATATTGAATGTTTACTTCATTGTTATATTGATTTTCAGATGTATCAAACTTTTGAATGTTCAAACTTTTGATAATGTTTATTTTTTATCACTGAATGTTCAGTTGCACCATAGATTATAGCTGGCTCCATCCCGGATTGCATGTATACTAATACTAGCTAGTATGTTACATGTGTTTTGTTTATGCTTTTGTAGTTGAAAGAATTTTCTTAATAGTTATGTTGTTTACCACCGGTGGTCATTTTGTTGATAGTCATGTTGTTTTACTTGATTTGAATACTTAATCCTTTTGGTATTTTTATCGGTTTAGATAAGACTTGAGGATGTATATTATGTCTTTAGTTTTTTTTTTTTTTGACAAGATATTATGTTTTTAGTTAAAAGTACTTTTGAAGTAATAAAGTTCCAAGTATATGAGTGAATTTGAAGACATAAACTATGATTCATATAAATAATGACCAAGGGACACTCGTTGTCATTGATTTAGGAGGGAATTCTAAAATGTCCTCTTTATCTTTTGATCTACACTATGTTCTACAATTATTATAATATGTATAAAGTTATTACTTGAAAAAGAATTGTGCATGGTGGTCCTTGATCTCCCAACTGTTATATCATCCATCCGAGGTGAGTAACTAATTCATGGATATACAATCCCAATAAAATCCCCATGTTCTTGCAATTTCATTTGTGTTTTTATTTTATATAATTGATGCTTTTAATAAAATTAGCTATTTATATCAATAATTTAAAAATAATCAAATGAATACAGTTCTATCAACAACCAAAACATCCATCCTCGTGAGCTTAACTCATCTAGTAGGGACAATGCATAATATATGAATAATATTATTTATTATTATATTATATTTTGTACTTTGAATTAAAATATAAATTTATAAACTTTTTCAATAATTTAAGCTTTATTAGTATACATTAATTTTTTTTTTGCATATATAAATGTATTATTATAAACTAGAATAAAAATATGATACAATATATAGTCGAATTCCCTAAAACCTCGTGTTGATTATCAAAAGAGAGTTTAATCTA
>Ga0228710_1008753_pt1 | contig 14377 bp, 12 predicted proteins | sample MedpolnodulmetaG_FD_177995 | JGI IMG/M metagenome (GOLD analysis project Ga0228710, IMG submission 177995) | Root nodule microbial communities from Medicago polymorpha collected in Santa Monica, California, United States - pink nodules | ecosystem: Host-associated > Plants > Roots > Nodule...
ATGATGAATTATTACATGAATGTTTATATGTTGATGAACTATGATATGAAATGCATATGTTGAATTAACTTGATGAATATCTATGAGATTATAATATTGAAGTTGTACGTTGTTGTTGATGTTGTACATTGTCATTGATGTGGTCGTGGTCGTTGATGTCGTGCGTTGTTGTTGAATAAGTTGTTGAGTCCATGCATACTTATAAAGTTGGGGGCTCATGCCCTGTTGAATGTTAATCATTCATATCGCGTTGATTTTAGGAGTTTATACTCCAGCGTTGTTTTTAGGAGTTTATTGCTCGAGCGTTGCTTTTAGGAGTTTATTGCTCCAGCGTTGCTTTTAGGAGTTTATTGCTCCAGCGTTGATTGGTGCCACATGCATACTGCATAGTCAAGTTGTTGTTGTGTCGTTGCATTGTCGTTAATGTTGAGTTGTCGTCGTCGTTGTTGAGTTGTTGTTGTTGATTTAAATGCTAAGTGAAAATAAATGAAGCATATGTGAAACGTTATTGATAATAAGTATACGTGAACTATTATTGTTGTTTAGGTTGTTAAGTTCCATTGATGAATTATATGCTTATTATTATTGAATGTGAAATCTCACCCCTTCTGTTTGAATGTTGCCTCTACGTGGGTAACGTGCAGATAACCAGAATTAGCTGCTGTTGTGAGTTGACTCTCTCGTGCGTCGTCTTAGGGTCGCTCTGATACGTAACAGGATGGGGATATTTGCTTGTTTTCCATTTGTTGCGTATTATTTATGAACTACTATGTTGTTGAACCTTTTTGAAATAAGATTTTTAATTAAGTTGTTTACGTTGAGGCCGTAGTGCCAAAGTTGTTGAACTATGAATCTATTTTCCGTTGCGATGTTAAATGAATTTTTGACAGGGTTGTTTTAATAAATAGTAACTTTACTCTATTTATACTTTAATTGAAGTGTGACATTCCGTTTTACGTTGAATACTCTGATTTATATGTATTATTTACATTGTTGGGAAAACGGGGTGTTACATCTACCAGTAGAAACAACAATGATGTACCACATGATTATGGTTACAAGAAATCTAAGTCTGGTAAAGTTCCAAAGTTTAATGGAGATCCTGAAGAACTATGGGACATTCTGGAAGATGGTGTTGGTGACTTAGTCTTTTATGAAGAATGAGATGCTATTCATAGAAAGAAACACACTCCTGAATAGAAGAAACTTTACAAGAAACATCACAAGATCAGAGGATCACTTGTCACTGCTATACCTAAAGTAGAATACATGAAGATGAGTGACAAATCTACTGCAAAGGTAATGTTTGCTTCTCTTTGTGCAAACTATGAAGGTAGCAAGAAAGTAAGAGAAGGAAAAGCTCTTATGCTTGTTCATCAGTATGAGGTGTTCAAAATGAAAGATGATGAAAGTATTGAGCAAATGTACTCAATATTTCAGACACTAGTGTCTGGACTTCAAATACTGAAGAAAAGCTATGTAACTTCTGATCATGTGAGGAAGATATTGAGAAGCTTACCTGCAAGATGGAGGCCTAAAGTTACTGCTATTGAAGAAGCTAAAGATTTAAACACTCTTAGTGTTGAAGATCTTGTCAGCTCTCTCTTAGTGTTAAATCTATTGCTCTGCCATCTAAAGGAAAGTCATCAAAAGCTTTTAAAGTTATTGAATCTGAAGATAAATCACCTGATCGAGATTCTGATGAAGATCCTACTGAGAAGATGGCCATGTTTTCCAACAAACTTGAGTATCTGGCAAAGAAGAACAGGAAGTTTCTAAGCAAGAGAGGTGGCTACAAAAGCTTCAAGAAAGAATATCAGAAGGGATGCTTCAACTGTAAGAAGCCTGGACATTTCATTGCTGACTGCCCTGATCTTCAAAAGGAAAAGTCAAAGAACAAATCAAAGAAATCAAGTTTCAACTCAAGAAAATTCAGGAAGCAGATTAAGAAGAGTTTAATGGCAACCTGGGAAGATTTAGATCTGGGTCTAAAAAGGAAGAAGCTGGAGATGAAAAAAATGTAGCTGTGGGGTTAGTAGCTACACTAACATCAGAAGCTGAACCTGACTAAGATTCTGAATATGAAAATGAGTTATACTCTAAGATTCCCAGAAAAGAACTTATTGAGTCTCTTAAAGAGCTCCTTACACATTTTGAACTTAGAACCAATAAGTTGAAAGATTTAAAAGAAAAATATGTTGATTTAATGAAATAACAAGAATCAACTCTATTGGATCTAAAAGCTTCTGAAGAAGGACTTAGAGGATTTGACTTCATTTGTAAAACTTATGAAGAAAAGCTCAAGTTTCTTTGTCAGAAGCTACAAGAAAAGTGTAATGGAAAATCTTTAAGCAAACATGAAATTGCTCTTGAAGACTTCATTATATCTGGTATTGATAGAAGCAAAGTGGTGTCTATGATTTATAGCATTTACAGAAATAATGGTAAAGGGATTGGATTTTCAGAAAGAAAACCTAATGAAATCAGTCTCAAAGCATGTTGTGAATGCATCATGGAAGAGTTGAAAACCTTCTTTGTACCTGAAGGTGCTATGTTTGAAACTGTTATTCAATAAGAACTTGAAGCTTCCAGCTCTAAGGCTAAGATCATTTCTAAAACTTCAAAGCTCAAGATTTTGAAGAGATCAGAACCTGTTCCTCAGAGTCTGTTGAAACCAGAGTTTGGTATCTTGAAGTCTAAGTTTCAGAAGAATAAAATAGTTGTTGCTTCATGGGAAACAAAACCAAAAGGTGCTAAACCTAAGGTATTGGTTAATCAGAAGCAATCAAACTTACAGCACAAGGTACAAGAAGTGAAGAGTAAAACTTCTAGTACTAACCTCAAAGGACCATAAAGCAATGGGTACCTAAATCTTGAATTGTCAATACTGCAGATATGCCTAAGAGCAAAGGAAAAGCAAAAATCACGGTACCTGGACAACGGTTGGTAAAGACATATGATAGGAGAGAAGTCTATGTTCCTCACCCTCACAATGAAAGAAGGAGGAAATGTGATATTTGGAGGCAACCAATCTGGCAAGATCATTGGTATAGGAACTATTGGTAACTCCTCTATCTCTATTAATAATGCATGGTTGGTAGATGGTCTTGAACATAACCTATTGAGTATTAGTCAGTTTTGTGACAATGGTTACGATGTGATGTTTGGAAAGACCAACTGCACAGTAGTCAACAAGGATGATAACTCCATAGTATTCAAGGGAAAGAGAATTGAGAATGTCTACAAAATCAACTTCTTTGAATTGGTTGATCAGAAGGTAATTTGCCTTCTATCAGTGAATGATAAGAAATGAGTGTGGCACAGAAGGTTGGGACATGCTAATTGGAGATTAATCTCTAAGCTTAGTAAGTTATAACTTGTTAAAGGCCTACCTAACATTGACTATCATTCAGATGCACTTTGTGGTGCATGCCAAAAAAGGAAGATTGTGAAATCATCTTTTAAAACAAAAGAGATTGTCTCTACCTCCAGACACTTAGAATTACTTCATATTGACTTGTTTGGACCAGATAGCACTTTATCCTTATATGGAAGTAAATATGGATTAGTTATTGTTGATGATTACAGCAAATGGACTTGGGTTAAATTCCTGAGAAGCAAGGATAATGCTTATGATGTATTCAATAACTTCTGCACTCAAATACAGTCTGAAAAAGAAATGAAAATTTTAAAAGTAAGAAGTGATCATGGTGGAGAATTTGAAAATGAATCATTTGAAGCTTTTTGTGAAAAACATGGAATTATCCATGAATTCTCTTCTCTTAGAACTCCACAACAAAATGGGGTTGTAGAGAGAAATAATAGAACTTTACAAGAAATGGCAAGAACCATGATTCATGAAAATAATTTGGGTAAACATTTTTGGGCAGAAGCAGTGAATACATCATGTTATGTCCAAAATAGAATCTATATCAGACCTATCTTGGAGAAAACAACATACGAACTTTTCAAGGGAAGAAGACCCAATATCTCTTACTTTCATCAATTTGGATGTACCTGTTACATTCTAAACAACAAGCTCTACCTAAAGAAATTTGATGCCAAGGCTCAAGGAGGAGTCTTTATAGGTTACTCTGAAAGGTCAAAGGCATACAGAGTGTATAATTCAGAGACACTCTGTATTGAAGAATCAATGCACGTTAAATTTGATGACAAAGAGCCTGGAAGTGAAACTCCATAGCAAGATGAAAGTGTTGCTGATATACAGGTGCCTGAAGATACTTCAGAACCTAATCAGATTGCTGAATATGAAGAAATTCCAGACCTGAAATCACACCAGAAGCTCAAGATGAAGTAGCTTCTGACGAAGCTCATGATGGTTCTCAACAAGCTAACCAATCCAAGAATACATTCAAGTACAAGTCATCACATCCTGAGGATCAAATCATTGGAAACAAAGAAAGTCCTAGAAGAACAAGATCATATTTCAGACAAGAAGAGTCTATGATATGATTGTTATCAATGATAGAACCTACTACAGTTGATGAAACACTATTAGATGATGGATGGATACTAACTATGCAAGAAGAGCTCAATCAGTTTCAAGGAAATGATGTGTGGGATCTGGAACACAAACCTCAACAGAAGAACATTATTGGAACAAAATGGGTATTCAGAAACAAGCTGAATGAACAAGGTGAAGTAGTCAGAAACAAAGCTAGACTTGTTGCAAAAGAATATAGTCAATAAGAAGACATTGATTATACTTAAAAATTTGCTCCAGTTGCAAGATTGGAAGCAATCAAGTTACTTTTATCCTATGCAGTAAATCATGGCATAATATTATATCAAAAGGATGTAAAGAGTGCATTTCTCAATGGAGTGATATCAAAAGATGTGTTTGTCAAGCAACCTCCTGGTTTTGAGGATCTTAAGTATCCTGATCATGTTTATAAATTGAAGAAATCACTATATGGTTTGAAACAAGCTCCCAGAGCTTGGTGTGATAGACTAAGTAATTTCTTAATCAGAAATGATTTTAAAAGAGGTCAAGTTGACACAACACTCTTCAGAAGGACTCTTGAGAAAGACATTCTTGTTGTGCAGATATATGTTGATGATATAATATTTGGTTCTACTAATGCATCTCTTTGCAAGGAATTTTCAAAGTTAATGCAGGATGAATTTGAAATGAGCATGGTGGGAGAATTGAAGTTCTTCCTTGGAATTCAAATCAATCAAAGCAAAGATGAGGTGTATGTTCATCAAACAAAATATACTAAGGAGCTTCTGAAGAAGTTCAAGCTTGAAGACTGTAAATTGATGAACACACCAAGGCATCCTACCTGCACCCTAAGCAAAGAAGACACTGGATCAAAGGTAGATCAAAAGTTGTATAGAGGTGTGATTGGTTCTTTGTTACACCTCACTACATGTAGGCCAGATATTTTATTTAGTGTGTGCTTGTATGCAAGATTCCAGTCAGATCCTAGAGAATCTCATTTAAGTGTTGTTAAGAGAATCTTCAGGTATCTGAAAGGAATAACTAATCTTGGACTCCTCTACAGGAAACCCTCAGATTATAAGTTGGTTAGATTCCGTGATGCTGATTATGCTGGTGATAGGATTAAAAGAAAATCAACCAGTGGAAACTGTCAGTTTCTAGGTGAGAATTTGATATCCTAGGCTAGCAAAAGACAAGCAACTATTACTATGTCTACAGCAGAAGCAGAGTACATCTCAGCTGCAAGTTGTTGTACACAACTGCTTTGGATGAAACATCAGTTGGAAGATTATCAGATTAATGCTAACAGTATTCCCATTTATTGTGATAATACTATTGCTATTTGTTTGTCAAAGAATCCAATTCTACATTCAAGAGCCAAACATATTGAAATCAAACACCACTTTATTAGAGATTATGTTCAAAAAGGAATTTTAGATATACAATTCATTGATACTGAACATCAATGGGCTGATATATTTACTAAACCCTTAACTGTGGAAAGATTTGATTTTATAAAGAAAAATTTGAACATGCACTTTGTGTCTGATTAAATTTGCTTGTCTCTGAATAAGAAGTTAGATTCTGACGTCATTCATAAGCTATAGTCCATCAGAAGCTCTTCATTGAGATTCTGAGGAAAATGTGCTTCTGAAGATGACGTCAGCATCTGAACTTCAGAAGCTGGACTCTTTGCTTTTGAATAGCAGAATTAGTGGAAACGTTGGAAGTTACTTTTTGGTAACACATGTCCCACTAATTTGGCAGTTACTCTGAGAAACTCTGACATGGATTAAGTGTATTAGTGTATAACGTAAGAGGGCAATGATGAATTTATGCTTTGAATATACTATCTTGTGACCCCTAAGTCATTAATGCTGTGTTTGTTTGTCCCCTTCTGAATTGCAATCGTTTTTGCTAAAAAAAATTAGACAAAAACACACACTACTCACTTCACAACATACACTTTCTGATTTTAGACTGAATCTCTGCAAAATCTTTCTTTTTCAAAATCAAAACCATAGAACCCTAAAACCTTCATCAATCTCAATGGCATCTTCAAGTTCAACTCAAGGAACCTCCATGCAACTGAATACTGGAGATTCTCTTCAGATAAAAGGGAGATCAATGAAACTAGAAGAATGACAATTAACAGTCCAAGTGGAGAATCCAGTGGATTTCGTATCACTTGCTCGACATGACTGTGATTTATCCAGCTATCTTAGATATCAAGACTTGTCAGGTTACTTCTCAATGCTGAATGGTCCATCCTATGAAAACTTGGTAAAGTACTTCTGGGTAAGAGCTGAGATCTATGACAAGTATGCTGCAAAGGCTGAAGAAGATCACTTGGTTTTGCTTAATCCTGATCTGAAAGGAAAATCAAGGGATGAAATGGGACTGAAAAAGTTTAGAAGAACTGAAATTCGTTCCAATGTAATGGGGATTCCAGTCACCATCACTGAGGAAGTGATTGGAAGAGCATGCAGAAGGAGTGTTGAAGGAGCCTTTCAATGGAGTCTGAATAAAAAGACAAGTGATTGGATACCAGTGGTGAAACAGTCTCTCTTCAAAGGCAAGAAGGATGGAAAGTACTGTGACATGAAAAAAGAACATAAAGTTCTTCAGAAGCTGTTGCAAGAATGTTTTCTACCCAAAGGAGGAGGTGTAGATCAGCTTTCATTAGAGCATAAAGTGTTTTTACACTACTTGATCTCTTTTGAAAAAGTGAATTTGCCCAGATACATCTTCCACCACATGCTGTGGGCATTGGAGCAAAGTCAGCAAAAGAACAGAACTTTGGTGCCTTATGGAAGATTGTTATCTGAGATATTCCATCAAGGAGGGATGCTGGAAGTCCTTAAAATGTCAAAAGTTGTTAATGATAACCAACTTGGAACCGTGGTTGGGAAGTACATCAATGGCTCAACCCTTTACAACATGCATCTGGTAAAATCAGTCATCAATTTGCAGGAGTCAAACATTCTATCAAATCTTATGGATAATTTTCCTCCTATTTGCAAACAAGATCCTCCAGATGTTAGAGCTCATTTTGTATATGACCATTGGAAAGCTATTGAGGAAACTATCAAATATAGTGACATTCCAGACACCATGTATGGTGGTTCTGCTGCACTTCAGAAAGCTATGTAGATAGCCAGAGAAACAAAAATTCCTACTTCTAGCATTTTGAGGGAAGATGCTGGTGTAAGTGCACAGAAAGTTATAGAAGCTGCTGAAGAAGTTCAGGAACTAGCATCAGCAGAAGCTGGTAATCCATTGAAGATGTCAGCTGAAATTCAGAGAGTAGAAGCTTCAGGAACTGAAGAACAAGCCTCAAATGCTGCTACTGAAGACCATCAAGGTAAAGATTCTATTCACAATGCTTCTGAAAATATAGCACATCCTGAACTGTTTCCATTCTCATCTAGCACACATACATCCTTAACCCCATCACCATCAAACCTTAACTCATCAGGTGAATATGTTCATATGGTTCCATCTGTTCAAGAAAGAACATATAACCTTATTCAAAGGCACATATATGTAGGTCAGAGACTACCTGAGGGCCATTGGGGTGGACCTGATTTCTTGAATCCCATTCAATCAATTGCTCCAAACTCTAACATTCCCACTACATCTACATCAACTGAACCTCAATCTCAACCCAAACCAGCAACTTAATCTAATGATCCTTCTATTCTAGAAGAATTGGCTAATCACTATTCATGTGAATTACCTAGTTTTAAGCCAAACTCAGAAAATGCCTCTGAAATAGCTTATGAGAAAATTGTTTCAGAAAGCTCCCATCAACAAGAACCTAACTTAGAAATAGTCACAAACACCTGCACTGAACTGATTATTCATCCTTAATATCAGCCATACCATCTCAATGCAACTCATTCAAACATATCATTTGGTATTTCATTAAGAAAACTGGCCAACAAGAAATCTTCCACTTCCATTTTATCTACTTCTGATGATCAACCTTCCTCATCAGAAAATCAAATCCTTGTTGTTCAACCCATAAGTGTAGCCCAACCTTCAACTGAGACTACACTTAACTCCGCTGAACCTAAACAAATGATTATAGAACATGTTGCAAATGAGGTTCCCACTCAAATTGGAACAACTTTAGCCTCATCCTCATCATTTGTTTTAGAACATGTCAATGATCGACCTTTTGTACCAAACCAAACCCTTGCTATTGAAAGCAATACTCAACCATCATAAACTCTGAACCCTCTTCCTCAATTACTCCTCAACTCACAGATCTCACTGTCCCTCCCACCCTGTTGCTAGATTCTGCTATATTAAAAAAGGCATGTGAACAGATTTTCTTAGACCTAAACAAATTGGTGAAGACCAAAAACAACTTTATATATGAGAAGGACTATGTCAGTGAGTGGACCTCTCTAAGGAACAGAGTGGAATACATGATGTGTGAACTTCACAAGCTGTCCTTGCTTGATCTTCAGCAATGGTTCAAGGGAGTAACTGTGAACATGGAAAAAATAGAGCTCAACAGAACTCTAGAGAAGAGCAAACTGTACTTATCAGACACAACTATGTATCTGGATGCTTCAAGCATCATCTCTTCTAGTATGCATTCTGAGAATCCAAATTTCAGGTGGTTGACTAAGTTGAAGATTCAGAATTCAGATGTTCTTATTCTGGAAAAGCTAAAAGATGATCCTGTCTTAGAGAAAGAAAACAAGGAACTGAAGAAAGCCCTGCTTGAGCACAAGGTGTTGGTTTCTGAACTTCAGAGAAAGATGCTGGATCAACTGGAGCAAGCAAGAATCAGAGAAGAAAATCTGATCAAGAGTAACAATGAGTTCAAAGAAGAAATGAAGAAGCAATCAGAGAAGACAAACAGCTTGATAGAAGACTTGATGGAAATGGTGAAGAAACAAGCCAAGCCTTAGATTGCACACCAATTTTTTTTAAGCTTGTTTACTTTCTATTTTGTCTATAGTTTGTGCTTCTGAATACTATGTTTACATGTTTTTGCTTATGACTTAATTTTTTTTGCTTCTGAACATGTTTTATAAGTTATTCTTTATTTTCTCACAATGTTTTTACTCATCTCTTCTTTTTGTCTTTATTTTATCTTTTTGTTGATGACAAAAGGGGGAGTAGATATAGTATTTATTTATAGGCTCTTAGCCCCATTAATTTAATTTAAACAAGTTGAATTAATAGGACCTTCTTCTCATCTCTTAGTCTATTAATGTAATGTGAGATTATTCTGAGAGTATCACGTTTTTAATGATGAATTTAATTAACATGGAGAGAACTCAGGGGCAACTTACAAACCTCAGCTTAAAGTACTATTAGACTCAGGGGGAGCTTACAAGCCTCATACCCTTTAAGCCAACTTGTTAATTAGATTAACAACAATTGAACATTTTAAATACTAGTGTTTGTCATCATCAAAAAGGGGGAGATTGTTGGAACAGAATGTGTTTAACATTACATTTTTAGTTTTGATGATAACAAGGTATTAAAAATTGTCAATTGGATATGCTAATATTTGTTCAAGTGTGCAGGACCATAGACAAAATTTTCAGTGTCTTAATTAAGGTATAGGGTCTGAAAGAACAAATGAGAGCAATAGAATCAACAAGAAGGAATCTTTAAGCATTTGAAGAAAGAGAATCTGAAGACGAGCGGTTCTGAAGAAGCTGACATCATCCGAAGCACCTCTTCAGAAGCAGTTCACCAGAAGCTGACGTCATCAAAGGTTTTGAAGATCATCAGAAGCTGAAAGACTGAAGAACTTCAAAATGTTGTTCAAATGAAGATTAAATCACGCCTGTCTTTGCAGAAGATTGAGAGAATAAAACAACAACTATTTCAAATGGACTGGATGCTTATTCAGTTGAGAGCGTTGAAAAAGGACATTTGTACGAAGTGTACAGCCACTATCTACACTACTCTGTTTTTGTGTCTGCTAGTACAAGAACAACAGCTGTGCCTGCAACTTTGTTCCTCCAGACTTGGAATGGATTTGAAATTGATCCTTCATATGACAATAACTAAATCAGGCAACAAATCATTGGTGATTTGATCAAGCTTCAAACGACTCTATTTGATGTGCTGGCAATTTCCAACGTATCTTTCGCACCTCTATATAAAGGAGTGAAGACCTGCTGTTTGGAAATGCAAGACTCATAAAACAATTCTACAAGTGCCAAAACTCTGCTGAAATTGTTTCACATCAAAAGTTCACTTAGAATTTCTTATCAAAGTTCATATCTTAGAAATTCTAGAGTCTTAAGAGTATGTATCTGATTTGCATTGTGAACACCACTGATTGTATATCAAGTGTTCAACCTCAAACAAATTTCTGTGTAATTCTGTTTGAATAGAAGTTTCTTGCAGTTGTGCTTGAGCATAGGAAGTCTCTTGATTGTGTTCTTGAGCATAGAAAATCTCTTGCAGTTGTGCTTGAGTAATTTGAAGTCTCTTGCTAGTTGTAGCAGTGAGCAGTTGTAATCAGATATTACATTTTAGTGAACTCTCCTTGGAAGTGCAAGGGGGACATGACTACTTCCGATCTGTGGAAGGAACCTGTATAATTGCAAGAGGTATATGAAGACTTAGAAAAACTATAAGAGAAATTATTAAGAAAGATTTATAGATTAATGAGTTGGATCTAAATATGATTTATGATACAACAATATGACGTATTTCTGTCCATGTAGTCGACCCCACTTAGTAGGATAATGCTTGATTGTTGTTGTCGTCGTCTTTTTAAAGCATTAACTCATGCTTAACAACAACTATTATTTCGTTTCATGATCAACTACCATATTTATTAGTCAATGAGATAATCAACTTCTCGTACATCCTACGAATCCAAGTACTAGTTTATTAAAAAGAAAGGCTTAATTACTACTTTGGCCCCTAAGTATCCAGATGTTGTGATTTTGGCCCCCTAATAAAAACAACTCTTTCCAAGCCCTCTATGTTTACTTTATGTTGCAATTTTAGCCCCCTAGCTCAATTTTGACACAGTCAATGCATTCGTGGCGCACACATGGACGACACATGTGTAATTTTTTTTTTAAATAAATAAAAATGCCACGTGTAAATGTGTAAATTAAAAGAATTATTATTTTTAAATTAAAAAAACAATAATAATTTTAAAAAATAAAAAATAAAAATAGATTAATAAAAAATAAAAAATTACACACGTGACGCTCACGTGTATGTTGATTGGGTCAAAATTGACATAGGGGGCTAAAATTGCAACAGAAAGTAAACATAGAGGGCTTGGAAAGAGTTTTTTTTTTTATCAGACCAAAATCACAACATTTAAAAACTTAGGGGACCAAAACAGTAATTAAGCCTTAATAAGAAACTAAAACATGGTACAATAAGGATACGAAAAAGAAAAAAAAAAATTACGGAAGGACATCATTGTAACCGTCGGAGTACACCTCTTACTCCATTAATACATATCCTTAAAAGAAAAATAGAGAAAGTTCAGCCATAAGAAAGAAAAACAAATAACCATACAAACATAAAAGCAGGACACCATCTAAGCTTATAACTAATACAGGAAATCTTGCCAACCGGAGCAAATCATAAACTACAGTGTTACATACACAATATATTATTATATCTAATACATATATAAGCTGTTGTGCTGCTAATTAAATTAATTACCAGCCGTTACTTTTTAGTTCCCATCCTTTCGGCAATTAGCATAATAATCAGGCGGTATAGATGGATTATGAACTACTATTTGTGGGGTGGTCCATGCCATTTGTGGGGTGGTTGAGGCCATTTGTGGGGTGGTTGCGGTGTAAAAGGAGAATTTTGAGGAATACCGGGTGGTGGTTTGTTTGGAACAATAATGGTCGGTGGGTTGATTAGTCCATTCGGTGGCGCAGACTCATAAATTTCATTCCTGGGATCCCATACAATTGCAATATTGGTGGTGAAAGTGATAAATGCAAGAAACAAAACTAGAATGGATAAGTAAGACATCTCAATTCCCAGCCTTTTTATTCGTGATAAAAGGTATGACACAAGTATATACCAGCTTTAGTGCGAGGTAGTTGTGCTTGGAGGAGTGTTTGTGTATATATATAATATATATAGGGTGTGTACTGTGTTCGTAGAAAATAGTGCTTATTTGATAATATGTAAGGGTTGCTTTCTAAAGAAAAAGTACTTTTCAATTTAAAATTGCTTTCAATAATGTTTACCGTGATTTTTGGTAAACAACCGCTGGTTTAAAATTAATTACTTAGATTGACACGAAACCACAAGTGTACGGTTCTTATCGGGTAGTAAAAATATCGTTCCTCAGAGAGTTATTGTAATTACTGATATTTTCTTAGTTATGATTAGCTGAAACGATTAAGGTTAAGAAGTTCAATAGTTTCTTTGATTAAAATTAAATTATAATAAAAAGCCTTAGGATTGAGGTCGATCTAAATGACAAACTAAACAAATTCCTTATCTATTCTCTTATTCTATGTTAAATTCATTTTCTTAAGACAAGATTATCATTGGTAATTCATGTTTCTTTTCAGAAGCCACATATGTATCTCTATAACAATCGAACTTATTCTCATGGTTGATTGTTATTGAGATCCATTAAGTTTTAATCTTAATGTCTCAAAGTTCACAAAACTATTCTCATGTTTTGCTTACTTTGTCTAATCTCATTTGATCCAATAACAATCTTCATCTTTCGATCCTTCGACTGTTATTTGAAATAAGAATTAAAGATGATGAGATTAGATAGAAAAGAGTTTAAATAGAAAAAGTTCAAGACTTGGTTTGAATAGGATTTGGTCATTAGACCTTCCAACAATCCCAAGTCTAGAGAGTCTACTCACTCACGTTCATTGTAGACAAAGGAAATAAAATAAAAGAAATGGAATATAAATACATTTAAATAAATTTCTGAATATAAATTGCAAGAAGTAAAGAGCAAGAGAAATGAAGAACTAGAATGTAAAAGTGCAGAAAATATAAAACCAGAGCTTAGAACAAAATGACAACTTTGATTGCAAGAATATATCAAGTTCACAATGATCCAAGGTGCTTTTTCAGTCTCATTAGAGCCCTATTTATAGCCTAAAACTTCAGACAAATCATTAACCACGGATTACAATGCTTTAATGGTAAAATTCCAAGAGTTTGTAACAGCTAAAACAGCCGGAGAGGGATGCACGGTCGTGCCTATGAGGCACACGACTGTGCCAGAAGTAAAAACGGTCAGGGGTGGAATATGGGTGGACGCACGGTCGTGCGTCATATCTGCACGGTCCGTGCGTGTCATTCAACACTAGCTGGCACGGTCTTGAGTGTTGGAACAAAGGGTGTTTCACAATATCACCTATTGAGTTTTGATAATAACAAGGTATTAAAAATTACCAATTGGATATGCTAAACATTTGTTCAAGTGTACAGGATCATAATCAAAGTACTATTCATAAAGATTCTGATTGAACAAGTCAAAGAGCAAAGGAATTCATTTGAAGCTTAAAGCCTATGAAGAAATGCATCTGAAGAAATGCGTCTGAAGTGCTGCGTCTGAAGTAACGAGTCTGAAGAAGAGCTCCTGAAGACACGTCATCAGAAGCAAGGTCATCAGAAGCAATGGTCATCAAAAGCATATCTCATCAGAAGCAACTTCACCAAAGTTGACAAAGGACAATGTACGAAGTGTACGACCACTAACTCTGCAACCACCATCTCTGCAATCTTTGTCTCTACATCAAGACAAGGATAACAGTAACATTGCTGCAGACGTTGTCCCTTTTGTAATGGAATGGATTTGAAATTAGTTCTTCATAGGACAACTATCAAATCAGGCAAAAGATCAAGGGTGAAGAATCAAAGCTTCAAGCAAGACAAGTTGATGTAACGGCTAAATTCTCAACG
>Ga0228710_1008754_pt1 | contig 14377 bp, 7 predicted proteins | sample MedpolnodulmetaG_FD_177995 | JGI IMG/M metagenome (GOLD analysis project Ga0228710, IMG submission 177995) | Root nodule microbial communities from Medicago polymorpha collected in Santa Monica, California, United States - pink nodules | ecosystem: Host-associated > Plants > Roots > Nodule...
GAAGGATGCTTTATCAACAAGGCTTGGAATTCCAATTTTTTATGGGATTGATGCTGTTCATGGCAACAGCCCTGTTTATAAAGCAACTATTTTTCCTCACAATATTGGGCTGGGAGCTACCAGGTAAGTTTTTTATGGGCAAATGTATTACTATTATATTTCTTATTCAAGTCATTTCCATAGCAGTTAATAAAAGTTTTTATATTGCTTATTCAACTCAATAATCTTTTTATAAATGTTAATAATGGATATTTCTATTTTGCTACTAGGGACCCTGAACTAGTCAAGAGAATTGGAGCTGCAACTGCACTTGAAGTTAGAGCAACAGGAATTCAATATGTTTTTGCACCTTGTGTAGCAGTAAGTAAATGCCACCAACTTTTAATGTTAGTTTCAAATTATACTGAGATTTTGGCACTGTCTTATACTCTTGAAAGTTGACAGGTCTGTAGACATCCTAGATGGGGTAGGTGTTATGAAAGCTACAGTGAAGATCCTAAAATAGTTCAAGCTATGACTGAAATCATATCAGGATTGCAAGGGGAAATCCCTGATAATATGCCTAAGGGTGTTCCTTTTATTGACGGAAAGTAAGAATTTAGGGTCCGTTTACTTTCCCTATTATGTTCTCTGGTGCTTATTTTATCAGCGAAAATGGAAACACCCGAAGTAAACAAGCCCTTAGAAAACATAAAGGACAGTTTTAACATGAGAGTATCAATTAAATTGAACCTCGTAGTTGATATTGTTGCTCTTAATTGAAATGAAACTTGTAGTTGATATTATTGGCCTTAGCATCTTAGCCATAGGTTTCCATGTGCATGTTGTACTATGTGGTTGCTCAGCCCTTAGAAACAACGCTTCTAGAATTCAGACCAGAAAATGTTAATATAGTTGTCTTTGTTTTCCTCTTTCTATTCTTCATCTTTTCTCATTCCTTATTCTTACTTGATCGGCTATGGTTAAATACACCGAGATAATTTGTCCCTAAAAGCAAGAACGGAAGAATTCCTTATGTTGCAACAAACTATAAAATGCTTATTTTATGTTAAAACATGTTATTGATTTTGTCTTAGTTAGAGTGTTAAGTTTTCTGAAAATACTCTTGTACTGCTGGACAGAGAAAAGGTTATAGCTTGCGCTAAGCACTACATCGGTGACGGTGGAACAACCAATGGGATTGATCAGGGTAATACTATTATAGATAGAGAGGGATTGATTGAAATTCACATGCCAGGCTACTTGAGCTCCATTAGCAAGGGTGTGGCAACCATTATGGTATCTTACTCGAGTTGGAATGGAGATAAAATGCATGCTAATCATGACCTTATTACTGGCTTGCTCAAAAACACACTCCATTTCCAGGTAAATAATTTGTTCATCAAACGTATCATTGAAAATCTAAATCATCATATATGCAAAATTTCAAATAACAAATCCCCTAAGCTTTTCTTGGATTATAACAGGGATTTGTTATTTCAGATTCAGACGGTATTGATAAGATCACCTCTCCATATCGTGCTAACTGCACTTATTCAGTTTTAGCAGGAGTTTCTGCTGGCATTGACATGGTAATTTAAGCCTAAAGTATATGATACATATGCTTGAATTAATAATGTTCATACAGTGAGGAAATATTTCATGTTGTTACACACTTTGCTTGTGTTTGCAGTTCTTGGTTCCGAAGAACTACACTGAATTCATTGATGATCTAACGACATTGGTGAATAATAAATTCATTGCTATGACTCGAATTGATGATGCGGTGAGAAGAATTTTGCGGGTTAAATTCATGATGGGTATTTTTGAGAACCCTTTTGCAGATTACAGTTTGGTCAAGTATCTTGGGATTAAGGTTGGTTATTTTCCTTTTACTTCCCTAAGTTTACAATTAGATATAAATTATAAGGATCACCCTATAAATGTCTCATCTATGCTTATTTGAATTCTGAACAGGTGCATAGAGAACTGGCGAGGGAAGCTGTGAGGAAATCCATGGTCCTTCTAAAAAATGGTAAATCTGCTGAGAAGCCTTTGTTAACTCTTCCTAAAAAGGTTCCGAAAATACTTGTGGCCGGAAGCCATGCAAATAATCTAGGATATCAGTGTGGTGGCTGGACCTTTGAATAGCAAGGAGTCAGTGGCAACGATGATATCGAAGGTATGATTAATTTTAAATTTTAACTGTATTTCTATTATCATCAAATATTTGCCTTCTGGCTTATTTGACCTTACTAGCAAAAACACTTGTTCCTATATGGTAGAGATTATGGAAAAAACTTAAGACTTGTCCATAAGCTGTTTCTGGATTATTTCTATAAGCTCTCCAAGATAGCTTATGATATCAACTTATAGCTTTTATGCATGCAGCTTGACTTTATTTTATCCTTTTTTTTATTATATAGAAATAGGTTGTACATAACTCTTATATGATAAACGTAACGGTTGCTACCCTAGTTAATATTGTATACCTTCATATGATCAGGGACTACAATTCTCAATGCTGTGAAAAACAGTGTTGATCCAGAGACCACAGTGATCTTCAAGGAGAACCCTGATATAGAATTTGTTGAATCCAATGAATTTTCCTATGCTATAGTTGTAGTAGGAGAGCATCCTTATGCTGAATGGTATGGTGACAACATGAACTTGACAATCCCAAGCCCTGGTCCCGAGATCATAACAAATGTTTGTGGAGCTATGAAGTGTGTGGTTATAATTATTTCGGGCCGGCCTTTAGTCATCGAACCGTATGTTGGTTTGATGGATGCAGTTGTTGCTGGTTGGCTACCAGGTAGTGAAGGACAAGGTGTGGCTGATGTTTTATTTGGTGACTATGGTTTCACAGGAAAGCTTCCAAGAACATGGTTCAAAAGTGTTGATCAACTTCCAATGAATGTTGGAGATCCCCATTATGACCCCCTTTTCCCATTTGGGGTTGGTCTTACTACCAAACCTACCAATGCTATTTACTCTGAATAGCTGTTATTGTGAACTTTATATCTATACAAAACAAAACATTAAGAGTGTGGAAGGTTGACTTTGAACATTTGGCATGCATTTTTGTCCGTGCCTCATTCACGTCAATTTTTATTTTGCTCGGTGTCCAAGTCTCGAACCAAGTTTCTTGAGGCTGAAAAGTCACCCTACAACCAAATGACCTCTCTGGAGACAGGCACCACGTCAATTTTTATCATCTCAATTATGTTCACACTTCACTCAATGTTAGGACACACTAGTAATTTACAAATATAACCTCATCGACAGTTAACATCCGATGGATTTTAACCGGCGGCAGTTAACCGACGAGTATTTACATCTTTTTCTGGTGTGTTTCAGCCTTAGTTTGAAGTGTATAATACAATTTTCATTCATATGGGTTAGTTCAGGTTCACGTTTACCCCTACCACAAGAATTTTTAAAAAGCTTGTGAAAAAAATGGAACGCACAAAGTAAACTGGAAAAAATGGTTTGAATTCTAAAATTAGAGGAAGAGAAAAACAAAAGAAGATGATAATGAGAGGTGCAAAGACAAGATAGAGAAGAAAAGAGAAATAAAAATAAAAAATAGAAAATGATATTAGTTGAAAATTAAAAAAAAAACATTTTCTTCGATTCAAAGTATAATTGGAAATCATCAAGAGGGGTTTTAGAAGGAGCTATGATGCATGGATACAGACATCGGACACGGCACGAATACTGACACGTCGACACCACTAATTATTTGAGAAAATCACACAATCTAGTATAATTATATGTGTTGGTATTGTGTCGGTGTCGGACACAACACTGAAACACTGTCTAATTCAAAATGTGTTCGTACTTAAGGAAAGAGTTGTACTCCCATGTGATAGTAAACATGATCCAACTCCACTCCAGTACAAATATTTATATTTACTCTTCGATTCGTCTCAAATTGAATTAACTATGGTAAAAATATTGGGTGGAAAAATAGTGTAAGAAGAAATTCAGAACGGATATAATTCAAAAAAAATTCTTTTAAGGAAGACAAACTTGAAAGGTACACATGTAACGTTGGGAAACATTGTTGTCTTGTCCTTATTCCTTGTCTAAACCAGATTTGGCTACCACTACAATACAATTACCACCCCAAACAGAACAAAGAACAGAGAGAAAAAAATGGTTAACATCCACATCCAGTGTTCATACACTGTGACCCCTTCAGAAACAACACCAACCACCACACTCTCTCTTTCCCTCTGTGATCAACTCAAGCTCCCTAATCATGGATACCAACTTTACCTCTTCACAAACAAAAACCATTCATCATCATCACTCATCTCTTCAACAAACATTCTCATAACCTCTCTCTCCAAAACACTCACTCACTATTATCCCTTTGCAGGTAGATTAAGCTGGATCAAAGGTAAAAACCATTTACAACTTCATTGCAACAACAAAGGTGTTCAATTCTTAGAAGCCACGTGTGATATCACTTTAAAAGATTTAGGTAGTTTTGATTCTACACATGTTGTCCAAAAACTTGTTCCAAAGATTAACTATGATGTCCCAGTTGAAGATGTTCCTTTGTTGGTTGTTCAGTTCACCAAGTTTCCTTGTGGGTCACTCACTCTTTGTCTTGCTATGGGTCGTTCTGTTCTTGATGGTTCTTCTGCTGGTAGTTTCATTAGCTCATGGGCTAAACTTGCTAAAGGTGAGAATTTAGATTCTAGTTTGATTCCATTACTTGATAGAACTTTGTTAGATTCAAAGATCCTTCATTTACCACCACGTTTTCATCATCATGAGTTTTCTCCACCACCCCTTTGGGAAAATAGTAGTAATAACTCAACAAATGTGAGTAAAAATCCACTCTTTGCCACTACCATGTTGAAATTCACCAAAAAACAAGTTGCAAAACTTAAGAACAAAGCCAACAACAATAGTGAAAACATAAACAAGGTACGAGGTTATACTAGTTTTGAGGTTATTAGTGGTTACATATGGAGGTGTGTTTGTAAAGTGCGTTTTGAAGGAAATTGGAACCAACCAACAAGGTTAACAACTTTGGTTAATTGTAGAAACAGGTTGAACCCACCTTTGCCTAAGAATTATTTTGGGAATGCAACTTTTCCTACAGTGACACAAACTTGTTCATTTGATGATGTTGTGAACAAGCCTTTTTGTTCAGTGGTTGGGAAAGTGAGGGAAGCTGTTAAAAAGGTGGATGATGAGTATGTAAGATCTGTTCTTGATTATGTAGCAAATCAGAAGGATATGAATTTGTTAAGGGACAAGTTTTACAACTTTGCTAAAAGAAATGGACAATTTGGTGGTGACCCGAATTTGTATGTTGTTGGTTGGACTAATTTTCCGTTTAATGAGACCGATTTTGGGTGGGGGAAACCTGATTGTATGGTTCCTGGTATTATTAATTCTGGTGGTATTGGTAAGGCTTATATTCTTGATGAAGCTAATGGTGATGGCTTTGTTGTAAGTGTTTGTTTGCAACCTTTTCATATAGATGCTTTGAAGAAGTTGTTTTATGAGGATATGGAGATGATCACTAGTTCCAAACTGTGATAGTAGTGTCAAACCGTTGGATCTGTTAAATAAAGGTTCAATGTTGTGATTAGGAGGCTGTTTAGTTTTTGTTTGGGAATGTTTTGTATGTTGTATTAGTTTTTCTGTAGAGGATTTTGTTCATTTGGCATTGCTGATTGTGCTTTGGTGCACTTGTAGAACACATCCTGTGCTTCTTTGTGTTGTTTCTTTTCATATAATAAAATTGATTAATATGTTTTGGATTGCGCCAAGCCGATTCCGTATGGATCTTTGGCCTAAGAAGTCTAAGCACTACGGTACTTTGGCAACACACGCCAGCGGATCCCGTGATCAAATCAGGCAGTGATACGCAAATCACACTGAGATGCACACAACACCTCTAATGGTTTTATGCATCATTCTCACTAAACCTCTGCTATAAAAGGAACACTGTCCCTTGTAAAAGGTACACAACTTCATCCATTGCCACAAGTTTGATTAGTTTGGGTTTGAGTGTGGAACTCTTTCTATCTTGTAGTCTTCCTCGCCTTCATCCATTACCACATCTAACACATAAAACAAGTTAAAAAAACACCAACGTTCTTTTATTACTTTCTAACACCATCATATACAATCTCAATAAACGTTAAGACCAAAAAAGAGGGAGACAGGAAAATATACAGTTCTATCAAAGAAAACATCCATCAGCTACGTAGCACCAACACTTTAGAGCAAATGTAACACATTAGTCTCCGACATGGCATTGACGCATGCAGTTATAATCAAATCAGTTCCTTTTTCCGCAAATCATTACTGGTTTTTACAAGTCAGTGTCAATCTCATAGTTTCTTAGTGTTGAGCACTAAGTAGATTAATCATCGAGCTAATTAGCGAAACACGCTAAACCTATATTTGGTTCCACGCTTGTACCTTCTAAACTGTTGTTTGGTTTAGTCAAACATAAGTGCAGTGTTTTATTTCCTTTATGGACTAACTATAAGCAAAAGGTAAACGCTTCTTCTTCTTAAGAGCTGGAAGAAAAAAAATAACATCTCCTAGGATCAACAAATTATATCCATAATGTAGCATACTATACAAGTTTCATCTAATCACTCATTAAGAACAATATTTACTTCATCCTTTAACTTAATTTTTGCAGTAGTGAAACTTTTTTTGAACAAGTGCAGTAGTGAAATTAATTATCACAATTATGCTTTTCATATATAAGTCAACAGATTATATCCATCAAGTGGTTATAATTGAAATCTAAGAACGAATTGAAGAAAAATTTAACGTATAATTTCATATTAGAATTGGATATTCTGAAACTTGGAAATCTCTTACAACGCATATTTTGGAATCTAAGTAAACTCATTTGAAAGATTTGACTCTCAAACTTGTAAAGATTTACCTAATATGAAAAATAATTTCATATTTACACAGATCAATGAGTTGTTAATGGTTTAGATATTGATTTAATTCTGCACTTGGAGATTTGAAAATTACTCTTCTCACTTATGGAATTGCTCATTCCCTTATATCAGCGACAGTTAACTATCGTTGCTGACGCTGTTAAGATCGATTGAACCAACTTAAAAAGTGATCGAACCAATCTTAAAAGTGTCGGCGACAGTTAACTGCCGCTAATACAAGGGAATGAGCCGTTTTAAAAGGGAGAAGTGCAATTTTCTGGAGATTTTGAATAGCTTCACACAATTCCAGTAGTCCAGGACAAAGTTTCATTGGGTGGAGAAGATGATTTTTGTGGGATGTGGTTTATAGGGGGGTGGGGTGGGGTGGGGGAAGAAGAGTTTTTTTTAGGGGAACTTATACGGTACACCTCACAAATTGAGGTGTACTGGTACTCTTCCTCCATAAATTTATAAATTAATAATCATTTTATGAAATAAAAAGCTACTCTATTTGTCGATATTTATATTTTAGAAAACATCATTTTATAAGAAAAAATAGCATTTCATTGTTATAAGAATCATATTAAATTTTCAACATTTTCTCATAAAAAATAAGCAATATTCTTTATTATGAGTAATAAAAATTCAAAAAAAGTAAATTTTATTTCGTCGAAACTTTTGATAAATAATATTTAATTATTATAATTATCAATGATAGAAAATAATTATTTTTCTTCAAAAAATAACTCGTTTAATTATTAATTTAACAATTTGGTGTATCAGTACACTCAAATTTTTTAGTGTACCGATACGCTCAAATTTTTGGATGTACCATATAATTTGTCTTTTTTTAGAGTAAAAAAAAATTTGAAAATCTAGGGACAAAATGGGAATGAGAATCGAGGAAAAGAAAAGGAAAATCTTTTTAATTTTTTTGGGTTACTAGAAAAAACAAAATTCTAATAAGTCGAGATAATAATAAAAATCCTTGAAAATCGAACCCTTGAGTGTTTAGTATAAATTGGGTTTGTCGAAATCATGGCAAACTAGATATGATTTCAGCATACACACAGTAGTATACTATACCAAAGATACATTAAAAATAGGTTAAATTGTATTTTTGATCCCTTAACTATTTAGGTAGTATCGTTTTGGTATCTTAATTAAAATTCGATTTATTTTGGTCTCTTAACTTCTCTCCGCTACATATTTTGGTTCTTTCCGTTCGTTTTAATTCAAAAACGTTAGGTTTTCTTCATCTTCTCCTATTTTTCATCTTCATATCATCTCCATCAACCTTCAACAACAAGAATCCCAGAAAAATTCCAGAAGAAAATGAAGAAAACCTAACGTTTTTGAAGTAAAACTAACGGAAAGGACCAAAATGTGTAACGAAAAGAAGTTAAGAGATTAAAATGAATCGAATTAAATGTGTAACGTTAGTTTTTGAATTATATTTTACTTTAAGATTTGAACTATGCTTTATTTTCTTTTATCAGATAGTACAAGTTAATTTGTGCAATGCTTAACTAGCTAGCTATGCATTCTATACTCATGCATTTAAGTATGAAGTTTTCTTTCTTCTTTTTTGAGGAGCTTTTAAAATGATGTTAATTGCTTTCTGATGATCTCTTTCTTCTTGTTATTGTTAGATTCTCTGCGCATGTACCTTCCTCTAAAAAAAAAATATATGTCTGTACATTGTACGTGTGTCTATCACCTAACAATTCAACTTTGTACTCTCTTCCACTTTGAGGTTTCGGCCAGTTTGGCATGAAAGGTACATCCCTTTGTTTCTTCCTAACCACAAAGATGACACTCTCACATGCGTGCATGAGGAAAAAGTACCATACTGTTCATAATTTGTGAAGAGGTAAAATCCAAATCGAATTTGCTAGTTGCAAAAAACAATTATAGTTTTGTATTTGTCATTATCTTAAATTAATTAATCATCTTTTAAATATAAGAAATGTTAACAACGGTCTCTAGGGCACTTGTTTAACTTATGGAAGAAAAAAAATGTTAAAATTTAAATTTTTAAAGGATAAATTAATAAGTCGGACAACCCCGACCCACCAAGCTAAAGTTAAAGTTCATTTGAAAAATATTTTTATGACTTTAAAATAAAAAGAAATTATAAATTAAGTTTTTTACTAGAAAATAATAACCCACGTAAAAGAACTTTCTAAAATAATTTTAGAAAAGGACAGGAATACACCGAATTGCTTACGTTGCTATACATGACATCAGCAAGAAACCATTTAGCCTCTTTAAAAGGCTACAAAGACAAAGTGGATAACTCAAGAAAACAACAAACATGGTGAGTGTCCAATCTCAATTCATTGTCATCCCCTCCAAACCAACTCCTAATCCAAAACTGTTCTCATTATGTGAACAAATCAAACTTCGTACTCATGCTCCTCTCCTCTATGTCTACAAACCACATAATCACAACAACAACACCTCAACTTTTCTTGAAACACTTAAAAAATCCCTTAGCCAAGCTTTGGTTACTTACTATCCACTAGCTGGAAGGTTGAGTTGGATCAAAGGTGGAAGATGGGAAATTCATTGTAATGCCAAAGGAGCACTTTTATTAGAAGCCAAATGTGAAGAATTAACCAATTTGAACCAATTGGGTGATTTTGTACCAACTAATTTGGTATCACAACTCATACCAAACATTAATTACAATCTTCCCATTGAAGACATTCCCTTATTGGCAGTGCAACTTACAAGGTTCCATTGCGGCGGTTTTACATTAGGTGTTGCCTTATGTCGAGCCGCAATTGATGGAACCGCAACCATGCGTTTCATGAACGCATGGGCTAAGTTGGCACGTGGAGAGAATTTGGATCCAAGTGAATTTCCTTGTCACGATCGAACCATGCTAAATTCGCGCAAACTCACACATTCCTTGTCCTTGCATCAACATAGCGAGTTTCACGCGCCTCCTGTTTGGGTTGGTCGTGATTTGGGAGACAATAAAGAAGTGAGTGTTGCTATCTTGAAACTCACACGAGAACAAGTTTCAATACTCAAGAAAAATGTTAGTTCTCACGTGAGTCTCCATCTCACCTCCAAAGAAGTCCTTAGAACAAAACCGTATTCAACTTTTGAGGTGATTGCAGGACATCTTTGGAGGTGCGTCAGCAAAGCACGCTACACGGGAAATAGTGACCAACCCACAAGGTTGTCCACATTGGTTAATTGTAGAAACCGCTTAAAACCACCTCTTCCTAGTGGTTATGCTGGGAATACAGCATTTCCAACAGTTACACCAACTCGCTCCTTTAATGATCTTATTTGCAAGCCTTTGGGTGATGCGGTTCAAGATGTTAAGAAAGCACTTGAGAGAGTAACGGAGGAATATGTAATGTCAGCACTTGATTACATAGATAGGGAGAAGGACATGGATTTATTGAGATATAATTTTCACTACCCAGCAAAGAGTGTGTGTAAGGGACAATACAAGGGAAATCCAAATCTTTTTGTTGTAAGTTGGATGAATTTTTCGTATAAGGATGCAGATTTTGGGTTAGGAGAACCTGTTTATTTTGGGCCAGGGTACATGGATTCTGAAGGGAAGGCATTTGTTATGAATAATAATGGTGGTGATATTGTGGTGGCAATTTCTTTGGAGGCATCTTGTATGGATAAATTTAGGAAATTTTTCTATGATGATATCAAAGAGGTGTTTTCTGCTTCCAAATTGTGATGGATGTGGTCCCAATATTTGACAATGAAATTTTCTTCCATGCACATGCATTTTTTGGTGCTTGTACTAGGTTGATTTTCCAAAATGTAGCGTGATTCAATTGGGAAAGAAAGTCGTGCAATTGCTTTGATTATTTTTGTCAAATACTATAATTAAGTTTGAAATTAAGTTTTGATTTGAAAATTAAGAATTAAGGTTATTCAAATCTGTTGAAACTTGAAAGGTGGCTTAATATTTCTGATGCCGTGACGTGGTGCCCCATCTATTCTCAACAGCAACAAATCTTGCACCACCATCTATTCATTGATATCACTAGTCTTATGTGCAGTTCTTTTTTCTTCTTCGGGTGATTTTCTTAGTTCCCAACTAATTGAGTAGAGAAAAAACAATTATAAATAAAATCACAGCTTTTTAACAAGAAAGGAATGGATGAGGTGTAACAGTGACTTATTAAAAAGTCACTCATCTCCATACTACTCTCGTTTAAATATGTTTATCTGCGAAGTTCTTATATATTTTTTTGTCAAAAAAGTCTTTATATATTTTCTCGACAAAAATATTCTTTATTTTTGTTTTTAATTGTGAAATCTTCATAATTTTAAGATGTATTAATTGTTCATTTTTATATATTTAATAGTTTTCAACTCCACTCCACATGTAAATGCAATAAAATATCTACCGGTCTTATGTGCAGTTTTTTTTGGGTTATTATTTTCTTGTAAAAAACTTAAAAGAAATGTTAATCAGTGTTCCTGAACACTTTTTTTGGTAGATAGACGAAATGACAAAGCTATTATAAACTCACACATAAGTGGAGGTACCGGGGTTCGAACCCCGGTAATGAGATCCGGTCTAACAATTTCGGTATTTTACCAGTTGAGTTAGGACTACTAGATCTTAAATGATATAGTTTTATAAAATTTGCGTATTTAATGCATTGTAAACTGTAATAATTTATTTTTTTATATATAATTTCTAAATTTTAAATTTAAAAAAAAATGTTCAAGGGATATTCGTTAATAACACCATTTAACTTATAATTGACTGTAGATTCTATACGTAAAAAGATTCTTGGAAGGAACTTTAATTTTAGCTCGGTGGATTGAGGATGTCAGACTTATCAATTTATCGTTTAAATATTAATATATTAAACTTTTCTGTGTTACAAGTTAAACAATAAATAATATTAAAAGAAAAATGATAATAACATATGAAAATGAGAGAGAGAAAAGGTTAACTATGTTCGGTTATTAATATTTAAAAGATTATTAATTTAAGAAAATGACAAATACAAAACTATAATTGACTTTTGCAATTAGCAAAGTCTTCGATTTGGATTTCACCTCTTGACAAATTATGACGGTGTGACACATTTTCTTCACACACGCATGTGATAGTGTCATCTTTGTGGTTTGGAAGAAAGAAAAGAAAAACATATACGGTAACTTTCAACTTTGTTTAGGAGTTTAAGAGAGGAACGGAGGAAGGGTTTAAGATTAATGTATGGGATAGTTGAGAAATATTTCATATTTTTTAAAAAGTAATTTTTGAGAGAGTGATAAATTAATACTTATGATTAATATATTTTTAATTTTAAAAATATTATAACAATATATATTAATTTGAAAAATTCATATAAACTCTCAAATTTCTCAAAAGTCTCTTTAAATACAATTTTTTAGTTCCCAAAATGAGAAAATTTTATATTTTAAAGAAAAATACGCCCTAAATTAAACCCTTCATTCCATTGTCATCTATTTATTCTACTTATTCATTTTTTTCCTTCTTTCAAACCAGATAAAGTCTTGATTAGACATATACCCAACACTTCAATTTTAGTTATGTGTTGGATGTATGTTCAACCGAGACTTTCTCTTGATAGTCAGATAAACAATTGCATGTTAATTTCTTGAGGGTGTATTTGTAGTTAAATAATTTATTTTACTTCTGTCAAAAAATATTGTGCTAATTCTAACTTCACTGCTAGTTTCCCTAGATACATTAACCATTATCTCACTAGAATGGGACACTTGAATGATTATAAATGTTGACACATCACATGGATAACCTGACCACCTTTGTGTGATGGGCGATGAAGTTGCACAGTAATTTTATTATCCTGGATTTTAGGATTTAAATTGGGATTGTGACAACATTAATCTAGAAATTAAGAAGAAAAAATGGTTAGCATCCACCGTTCATACACAATAAAACCTTCCGAGATAACACCAACCACCACACTCTCTCTTTCCCTCTGCGAACAAATCAAGCTCCCTAATCATGAATACCAGCTTTATCTATTTACAAGTCAAAATCATTCATCACACATTAATCTCATAACCTCTCTCTCCAAAACACTCACCCACTACTATCACTTAGCAGGTAGATTAAGCTGGATCAAACCACAAAACCACTTACTACAACTTCATTGCAACAATAAAGGTGTATACTTCTTAGAAGCCACGTGTGATGTTAGTTTAAAACATTTAGGTGATTTTGATTCCACACATGTTGTCCAAAAACTTGTTCCAAAAGTTAACTATGATGTTCCGATTGAAGATGTTCCTTTGTTGGCTGTCCAATTCACCAAGTTTCCATGTGGGCCCCTCACTCTTGGTCTTGCTATGTGTCGTGCTGTACTTGACGGTGCCTCTGCTGCTAATTTCATCAACTCATGGGCAATACTTGCTAAAAATAGAAAGACTTTAGATTCAAGTTTGATACCATTTCTAGATAAAACTTTGTTAGATTCAAAAATCCTTCATTTACCACCACGTTTTCAACACCATGAGTTTTCTCCACCACCTCTTTGGGAAAATAGTAGTAATAACTCAACACATGTGAGTAAAAACCCACTCTTTGCCACTACCATGTTGAAACTCACTAAAAACCAAGTTGAAATACTCAAGAACAAAGCAAACAACAATAATGAAAACCAAAACAAGGTACGAGGTAATACTAGTTTTGAGGTTATCACTGGTTACTTATGGAGGTGTGTTTGTAAAGTGCGATTTGAAGGAAATTGGAACCAACCAACAAGGTTAACGACTTTGGTTAATTGTAGACACAGGTTGAATCCACCTCTTCCCAAGAATTATTTTGGGTATGCAACGTTTCCTACGGTGACAAAAACTTGTTCATTTGATGACGTTGTGAACAAGCCTTTATGTTATGTGGTTGGGAAAGTGAGGGAAGCAATTGAGAAGGTGAATGATGAGTATGTAAGATCTGTTCTTGATCATGTAGCAAATCAGAAGGATATGAATTTGTTAAGGGACAAATTTTACAACTTTGCTAGAAGAAATGGACAATTTGGTGGTGACCCGAATTTTTACGTTTATAGTTGGACTAATTTTCCGTTTTATGAGACTGATTTTGGGTGGGGGAAACCTGATTGTTTGGCTCCCGGGTTTGTTAATTCTGATATTGTTGCGAAATCAACCTTAATCGAATCACACCAATGAAATAAAACAAAGATGTGTGGAGCAAAAGATAGTGGTAATCCTAGGTTTAAGTGTCTTCAAGCAATAACACACACAAAGAGCTAATACAATGACACAAACACTAGCTAAGCACAAAGATAAGCAAGCTTAAAGGAAATAAACAAACACACACAAAATGGTAACCCAGTTCGGTCCAATATGACCTACTCTGGGGGAGAGAGCAGCTCTCCAATCCACTATGAGAAGATGTTACAAGAGGTTACAAGAAATTAGCCTTTTCCCTAATCTCTACCCTTTGT